>Ga0207684_10000196_pt1 | contig 95378 bp, 81 predicted proteins | sample KBSK5501metaG_FD_184342 | JGI IMG/M metagenome (GOLD analysis project Ga0207684, IMG submission 184342) | Corn, switchgrass and miscanthus rhizosphere microbial communities from Kellogg Biological Station, Michigan, USA - KBS K5-50-1 metaG... | ecosystem: Host-associated > Plants > Roots >...
AATAGACCGCCGGGTTGGTGATCTGGGGCAACACCAGCGGGTCGACGACGCCGTTCGGGTTGAGGCACGGATCTTGGCGCTCCGTAGCGAGGGCCTGAAGGTCCGCGGCCTCGCGCTGCATCTGCTCGGTCTTGGCGAGGGCCCACGTGTAGAGGAGCACGCTGCTGCTGAAGCAGGCCAGGAAGACGCAGGCGATCAGGGCCGGGCGCCAGGTGCCGTGCCACGGCAGACGCCGGGCCGCGTCGGCGAGCAGGAGAATCCAGAAGATAGCGCCCTCGTAGACATATCGCCCAGCGCCCGACTGCTCGTAGCCGATCTGTGCACGGCTGAGCCCGATGACGACATAGAAAGCGAGCAGGGCGACGGCGATGCCGATCGTGAAACCGTCAGGTCGATGGCGGAACCAGCTGAACCCGAGGACTGCGAGGGCGACCACCAACAACGCCGGCCCGTACAGGCTCTGCCCGACCAGCCCCGCAACGCTGGCGGCAAGGCCCCAGGCGACGTAAAGGGGCAACGCCTGGAGGTTGCCGGTGACTGAAGTCGTCGCACCGGATCGGCCGTAGGCGAGATACCAGGCGACAAGCGCGAATGCGACCGGCGCCAGCCAGACCAGCTCGCGGCGCCGATCGGGGGTCAGTGCGAGCCAGACACCCGCCGCGATCAAGAAGAACAGGCCGATGCCCGAGAACAAGAGCGAGCCGAAGAGCAGGAGCGCTGCCGGCCACGTGCGAGGCGTCGCCTCCATCACCACCAACGCACCGAGCCCGCACGCCACTGAGCCCACGAACCCGATTTGAAACGCCCAGAGCAGGTTCTCCCAGCCGGCGCCAAGCACCAGGAGCAGAAGTGCCGCCGCGATAGCGACCACGTCGCCGGCGCGACGCCGGACGAGCTCGAACAGCAGGACGACGCTCGTCGCGTGCAGCGCCAGGAGGACAGCCATGTACGGGAGGTAGCTGCGCATCCCGACGGTGCCCAGCAGCACGGCGTAGATGAGTCGCAGCAGCATCGCCGGGTGCTCGTTGTGCGGTTGGAGGTAGACGGTCCAGCTCGCGTCGGACGGAAGGATGAATGTCCATTCGTCGAAGTAAAAGTTGAACGTGCGCGAGAGCCACAGGATCGCGCCGCTCCCGGCGACGGCCGCGGCGATGACGAAGAGGCGAGCCTTCGGGACGTGAGCGTCCGCGGCCCTCACGCTGCGGCCAGGCGGGGTTGATCGGTCATGCGGCGGCGCGGGATGGCGAGCATGGCGAACCAGACGGCCAGGGCCACAAGCACCGGCAGGGGTCCCAACGGCCACGCGAGCTCCGCGGTCAATGCGACGACGACGAGCCAGGCCTGCTGCCAGGGCGGAGGCTCGTCCCGGATGAACAGCCACGCGGCCCCGACCAGGATCGCGAAATCCTGCAGGTGCCAGTAGGTGGCCGAAACGGCCGAGGTGAGGAGGCCCAGCGCGATGAGCCGCGCAAGACTCGCATGGCGGTTGGCGTAGGCCGCGACCAGGCCGAGCACGATCGCGACGACCTGGATCGCGTAGCTGACCGCTCCTGGGCCAACCACGTAAGCCCAGGTGAAAAAGCGGTTGTTGACGACGCCCTGGGCCTCGGCGAGCAGGTTCCGGTAATCGCTGACTCCTTGCATCCCCACAACGAGCAGCGATGCGAGCGCGAGCAGGCCGGACATGGCTGCCCATCCGGCCGTTACTCGCCAGCGGCCAGCAACCAAGAGGACAAATGGCACCGCGATGGTGAGCTGCGGCTTCAGGACGGAAAGTCCGAGGACGACGCCGGCCAGGTATGGCCGGTCCGCCTCGGCGAGGCGCCAGCAGGCGATCACGACGAGGAGCACGAGCATTGCCGGCTGCCCGAGGCTGAGGCTGTAGAGGACCGGGTACCAACCGATCGCTCCGAGGAGCCACAGGTAGCGAGCCCTACCCGTTCCCGGCGCACCGAGCCACCAGGCGACGACCAGCGCTGCCACGGACAGCGACAGCCATACGAAGAACGCAGCGGCCGGCCCGACAAGCGTCAGTGGTGCGATCAGCCATGCAGCCGGCGGCGGCGACAGGAAGCGCTCGCCGTCGCCGAACTGCGCGCCGGGCCGCAGCTGCGAGAAGAGCTGGTGCTGGAGGTCGAGCGAGTACACATGGCTCCAGCCGTGCTCCAAGCCGATGCGGGCGCCGATGTAGACCAGGGTCAGGTCATTGTCGAGGGCGTCCTGGCGGATCGGTGTGAAGACCCACCACGCGGTGATGGCGCCGGCGATAAGCAGGAACCAGGCGAGAGCGGCGAGGCCGAGGTTGCGGAGAACCCTGCTGTCGATCCGCCCGCCGATGGAGGCTCTCAGGCCCGCTCGGCGAGCGGCACCGGTTTGTGGGGTTCGGGTCCGATGTACTCCGACTGGGGACGGATGAGGCGGTTGTTGGCGACTTGCTCGAGAACGTGGGCGGTCCAGCCCGCCGCGCGGGAGGAGGCGAACGTCGGTGTGAAGTACTCCTTGGGCAGCCCGATCGCTTGCAGCACGCCCGCCGAGTAGAACTCGACGTTGGTCGACTGCGGGCGCTCGGGGTGTTCCTCATGCAAGATCCGGAGCGCCACCTCCTCGACCTTCGACGCCAGTGCGTAAAACTTCGGGTTGAGCCTTTCGCACATCGCTTTGAGGATCTTCGCCCTCGGGTCGTACACGCGATACACGCGATGCCCGAAGCCCATGAACCTGACCTTGCGCTTGCGGGCCTCGCGCATCCAGGGCTCGGCGTTTTCCGGAGTCCCGATCAACTCCAGCTGTTCCATGACCTGCGAAGGCGCGCCTCCGTGCGCGGGCCCTTTGAGCGCGCCGATGGCGCCGACGAGGCACGAGGCCAGGTCCGAATCGGTGGAGGCGATGACGCGTGCGGTGAATGTCGATGCATTCATGCCGTGGTCGGCGAGCAGCACGAGGTAGGTGTTGAGCGCGCGTACCAGCTCGGGCGGCGACTCGTTGCCGTCGAGCATGTAGAGGTAGTTGGCGGCTTGCCCGAGGTCGGCCCGCGGCTTGATCGGCTCGAGACCGAGGCTGCGGCGGTGGAACTCGGCGAGGATGGTCGGGAACGATGCGGTGGCGTGGACCGCAAGCGGGATCGTGGGCTTTTCGATCCTGTGCTCCACGCCCTGGACGGACACGACGCTGCGGAGCACGTCCATCGGGTCGGTGTCTTTCGGCAGGGCTTTCAGCGTCTCAGTCGCCGCCCGCGTCAGCGCGCGTGATCCCGCCAGCTCGAGCGTGAGCGCATCGAGCTCGGCCCGCGTCGGCAGCTTGCCGTACCACAGAAGATGCGCCACCTCTTCGAAGGACATCTCCTCGGCCAGGTCGGCGATGACGTAGCCCCGGTAGACGAGCCGGCCGTTGGCGCCGTCCACCAGGGAGATCGCGGTTTGGGCCGCAACGATTCCTTCGAGCCCGGGGACGTATTGATTGCTCATCGGCTGGCGATGGGCAGCGGTTTGGTGCCCGGCTGCGGTCCTTTCCATACCGAGGCCGGCCGGATGATTCGTAGGTCCGCCATCGACTCCAGCACGTGCGCGGTCCAACCCGCGATGCGCGACGTGGCGAACAGACAGGTGAAGAGCTCCTTCGGGATGCCCACCCCGGTGAGCACGACGGATGCCCAGAAGTCCACGTTGGTCGCGTTCGGGCGCTCGGGATGTGCGTCGTGCAGGATCTCCAGCGCCACCTCCTCAGTGTGCACGGCGGTCCGGTACAGCTCCGGTGCGGCAGTCTTGGCCATCTCCCGGAGGATCTTCGCGCGAGGGTCGTACGTCCTGTACACGCGGTGGCCGAACCCTGGGAAGCGCGCGTGCTGGGCGTGCGCCTCGCGCAGCCACTTGTCGGCATTGTCGGCCGAACCGATCTTGTCCAGCATCGTTCGCGCCGCATATGTCGCGCCGCCGTGTGCCGGACCTTTCAGCGCCGCGATCGCGCCGACAGCACACGACGTGAGGTCGCTGCCAGTGGATGCGATCACGCGCGCGGTGAAGGTGGACGCGTTCAGGCCGTGGTCGGCCAGCAGCACGAGATAGGTGTCGAGCCAGTGAACGCGGTCGGGCGCGGCCTCGGAGCCTTCCATCATCCAGAGGAGGTTGGCCGCATGGCCGAGTTCGTCGCGCGGCTCGACAGGCTCCGCGCCCTTTGATCGCCTGTGTGCCGCGGCCACGACGGTCGGCACCACCGCGGTGAGGGAGATGGCTTCTTCGAGGGTCGGTTTGGTGAGTGTCTTGGTTGCGCCCTGGGCGCTGATGACGGTGCGCAGCGTGTCCATCGGGTCGGTGGCGGGATCCATCGAGGAGAGCGCGCCTTTCGCGCTCGCCTTGAGCTTGCGGGCAGCGGCCATCTGGCGCCGCAGTGCCTCCAGCTCGGCCTTGTCGGGCAGGTCCCCGTTCCAGAGCAGGTACGCGGTTTCCTCGAAGGTGGCGACCGCGGCTAGGTCTTCGATGAGATAGCCGCCGCGATAGATCAGCCTGCCGTTGGCGCCGTCGACCTCGCTGACGGCGGTCTCGGCTGCTACGACACCTTCCAGCCCTGGGCTGAACTCAGGCACGAGGCTTAAGTTTACGTAGCCCCGATTCCCGAGATCGGAATAACGACACCAGCAGGCAACAAATGGTTGGCGTTAGCAGGAAATCGCCTTCCAGTGCGTTAGGCTTCCTAGTACCAACGCGGAGGCAACTATGTCATCTCTACGTCCTGCAAAGATCGTCGCAACGTTGTTCCAGCTGCTAGGCGGGGACCTGAGCTCGCCTGCGGAACCGGATGGACCAGGCTGCTCGTGCGAGAAGTGCGAGCAAGCCTGGAACCGGCACCAGGCGCTCAATGCCGCATCGGCGCGTAGGCATGCCGGCGTCGGCGCGCGCAGGGTGGACCCGGGCTAGACCGGAAAACGCACCGCTTGCGCTAAACGCGCGTAATTCCGAAACATTTAACGCGCGTTTTGATCGAGACGCGCGAAATCGAGGTTCCGGCGGCTAGACCATCCCCAGCTCCCAGCGCGCTTCTTCCGACATGCGCTCTGGGGTCCACATCGGCTCGTAGACGATGTCGACGTCGGCTTCCTTCACGCTGGGAATCGTCAGCAGGTGGTCGCGGACGTCCGCGATGACGTCTGCCGCCATCGGGCAGCCCAGCGCGGTGAGGGTCATCTTGATGTCCACCCGCTCCGGCTTGATGGCGATGTCGTAGATCAAGCCGAGGTCGACGATGTTGACCGGGATCTCAGGGTCGTAGCACTGGCGAAGAACCTCGATGACTTCCTCGGGCTTGACCGTCGAGTCGGGTGCCACCTGCATTGTCGGAGCGGGTGCAAGGTCGCTCATGGAGTCTCCAATGGAAGGCCGGCTTCCTTCCACGCCTTCGTGCCGCCGCGGAAGCTCACGACGTCCTGCACGCCGAGCGCCACCGCCATCTCGGCCGCCACCGCGGAGCGTTCGCCGACCGCGCAGACGAAAATCGTCCGGTCGCGGAATTTCTGCGACGTGGGGTTCGAAAGGATCGTGTTCAGCACGACGTGCCGTGCTCCGGGAAGGTGGCCTTTGTTCCACTCCCAGTCCTCGCGCACGTCGACAACCTCATAACCCTCGTCGATCAATTTGCGGATGTCGTCGATCTTCAGGTCGCGGAATGGCGTCACCTGGTTGCTCATCGGTTACTCCTCGTCCTCATCATCAGAAGCCAAACCATACGCACCCACCTTCAGCACTTTCAGCGGCAGGAGCGCGCACTTGATGCGTGCGGGCGAGATCTGGATGCCCAATTCGCCGAGCACGTCGTTTTTGTCGATCTTCTTCGCATCGTCAAGGGCGATGCCCTTGAGTCGCTCCGTCAGCAGCGACGCGGACGCCTGTGAGATGGCGCAGCCGCGGCCGTGGAAGCGAATGTCCGCGATCACGCCGTCCCTGATCTGGAAGTCCATCCCGACGACGTCCCCGCACAGTGGGTTGTCCTCCTCATGCGTGATGTCGGGGTGGTCCAGGCGTCCGTAGTTCCGCGGGTTCTTGTAGTGGTCGAGGATGTACTCGCGATAGAACTGGTCGTCCGCCGCCGTGCTCGCGCTCATTTGAAGATCCTCTGGGCCTCTTTGATGGAACCCACGAGACGGTCGACTTCATCCTTCTGTGTGTATACGTAAAACGAGGCCCGCGCCGTGGCCGCAACGCCCAGACGCGTCATCAGCGGCATCGCGCAATGATGTCCCGCGCGCAGGCACACCTGGTCGCGGTCGGCGATGGTCGCGAGGTCGTGCGGATGGATGCCGTCGAGGGAGAAGGAGACGACCCCTGAGCGCCTTGACGGTGGCGGTCCGTAGAGGGTGAGCCCCTCGATGTCACTCAGCGCCTCGTACGCGTACTCCGTGATCTCGCGCTCGTGGGCGCGGACGGCGTCCATGCCCAACGCGTCGAGATAATCCACCGCTGCGCCCAGCCCGATGACCTCGCCGATCGCCTGCGTGCCGGCCTCGAACTTCCACGGCAGGTCGTGATAGGTGGTGCCTTCGATGCGGACCGTTTTGATCATGTCACCGCCGGACTGGAACGGGTCCATCGCCTCGAGCAGCTCGCGGCGGGCGTACAGGATCCCAGCGCCGGTCGGGCCGAGCATCTTGTGACCGCTGAAGGCGTAGAAGTCGCACCCGAGCGCCTGCACGTCCACGCCCTGGTGTGGGGCGCCCTGCGCGCCATCGACCAGGACGGTTGAGCCGGCGGCCTTGGCCGCGGCCACCATCTCCCGCGCGGGGTTGATCGTGCCCAGCGCATTGCTGACCTGGCCAAACGCGACCAGCCTCGGCGAATGCTCGAGCAGCTCGCGGAACTGGTCCTGCCGCAGCTCGCCTCGCTCGTCGATGTCCACGTACTCGATGTGGGCGCCGTTCGCGGCCGCGAGGATCTGCCACGGGACGATGTTGGAGTGATGGTCGAGGATGGTCACCACGATCAGGTCGCCAGGCCTGACGTTCTTGCGGCCCCACGAGTACGCGACCAGGTTGATGGCCTCGGTCGTGCCGCGCGTGTAGATGATCTCTTTGGTCGAGGCGGCGTTAATGAAGGCTCGCACCTTCTCGCGCGTGCCTTCGTAACGCTCGGTCGCGACTTCCGCGATGTGGTAGGCGGCGCGGTGGATGTTCGAGTTGAAGTGCTCGAAGTAGTCCATCATCGCGCCCGTCACCTGGCGGGGTCGCTGTGAGGTGTTGGCGGAGTCGAGGTAAGCGATGCCGGACTCGAGGATGGGGAAGTCCTTCCGGATCGCGGCGACATCGAGCCGGCGCGCGCCGTTCGTGTTCATTCCGCGACCTCCACGAACACTTCCTCACCTTCCACCGTCACCGGGTAGGTGGTGGCGGGGATGACGGCGGGGAGGCCGGTCACCTTGCCCGTGACCAGGTTGAACCGCGAGCCGTGCTGCGGGCACTCGACGTCCATGTCCCAGAGCTCGCCTTCACTGAGCGAGAACTCTTCGTGCGTGCACGTGTCGTTGAGGGCATAGAAGCTGCCGTCCTCGGCATGAGCGAGGCACACCGGCGTGCGTCCGGCCTCGACCTTCTTCAGTGACTCCAGCGGCACGTCGCCGACCGACGCCACGCGAAACCTAGCCAAGGCGCGCCTCGAGCTCGGTCTCGACCAGCCGGCGAGCGTGCTCGAACGGGATGCGCTCGAGGACTTCGCCGAAGAAGCCTTGCACGATCATCCGCCTGGCCGTGGCCTCCGGGATTCCGCGCGATTGCAGATAGAACATCGATATGGGATCGACCGGGCCGACGGTCGCGCCGTGTGTGCAGCGCACGTCGTTGTTGTCGATCTCGAGCATCGGGATCGAGGTCGCCTTTGCGTGGTCGGACAGGACCAGGTTGCGGTTGGCCTGGTACGCGTCCGACCGCGCTGCGCCCTTCTCAATCCGGATCAAGCCCGCGTAGACGGTGCGCGCGACGTCCTGAAGCGCGCCCTTGAACAGCAGGTCCGAGCGCGTGTTGCCGACCCGGTGGTCTTGCAACGTGTGGAAGTCGAAGAACTGCTCGCCCGAGGCCAAGTAAATCGCCTTGAGCTCGGCTTCCGAGCCCTGTCCGACGAGCGAGGCCTCGACACGGGTCTTCGAAAAACGCCCGCCAAGCGTCACGTTGAAAAGCTTCAGCTTCGAATCCTTCTCGAGGCGGGCGCGCTGGTCACCGAAGTGCCAAGCATTGCGTCCCCACTTCTGCAGCGATACATAACCGACCTCGGCGCCCTCGCCGAGGAAGATCTCAGCCGACCCGCTCCGATAGCCGTCCTCGTCGTCCTTCTTGGATATGTATTCGTCGATGTAGTTGAACCGCGCATTGCGTCCCGCGACGATCAGGGTATGGGGCAGCACGGAGGTCCCGTTCTCGTATGAGAAGTGCTGGCCGGTGATGGGCTCGTCGACCGTGACGCCGTCCGGCACGTAGATCAAGTTGCCGCCGGTGAAGAACGCCCCGTGAAGCGCGCTGAAGCGATCGCGGTTTGGATCGATGAGCGTGAACAGGTGCGACCGGACGAGGTCCTGATGATCCTTTGCCGAATCCAGCAGCGAGCCGATGATGACGCCGTCTGGAACCGAGCTGCTCATCGTGCTGTGGCCCAGCTCTTGCTCGAAATGTGCGAACGCGGCCGGGTCGAATCCTGTGACGTCGGTTCGCCGCCACTCTTCGTCTGTCCTGCTCGGCTTGGGCAGCCGCTCGTAGCTCGCGAGCGCGCTCAGGCGACGCTCGCGCAGCCAGTCGGGTTCATCACCCTGGACCCCCGATCTCTCCAGGGTTTCGAGGGTCAATGCCACTGCTACCCTACGGAGCCCTCCATCTCGAGCTGGATGAGCCGGTTGAGCTCCACCGCGTACTCGAGTGGCAGCTCCTTCGTGAACGGCTCGATGAAGCCGTTGACGATCATCGTCTCCGCCTCGTTGCGTGTGATGCCTCGGCTCATCAAGTAGAAGAGCTGCTCGTCGGACACCTTGCTCACCGTCGCCTCGTGGCCGAGGGTCACGTTCTCGGCGTCGACGTCGTTGTAGGGATACGTGTCGGAGCGCGACTCATCGTCGAGCAAGAGCGCGTCGCACTTCACGAACGACTTGCTGTTCTTCGCGTCAGGGTAAATCTTGATGTGGCCGCGGTACGAGGTCCGCCCGCCGGCCTTGGAGATCGACTTCGAGGTGATCGTCGACGTCGTGTTCGGCGCGACGTGAATCATCTTGCCGCCCGCGTCCTGGTGCTGGCCCTTGCCCGCGAATGCGACCGAGAGCACGTCTCCCTTCGCGCCCGGCTCCATCAAATAGACGGAGGGGTACTTCATCGTGATCTGCGAACCGAGGTTGCCGTCGACCCACTCCATCGTCGCGTCCGCGTAAGCCATCGCGCGCTTGGTGACCAGGTTGAAGACGTTGGTCGACCAGTTCTGGATGGTGGTGTACCGGCAGCGCGCGCCCTTCTTGACGATGATCTCGACCACCGCCGAGTGCAGCGAGTCGGTCGTGTAGATCGGGGCGGTGCAGCCCTCGATGTAGTGCACGAACGAGCCCTCGTCGCAGATGATCAGCGTCCGCTCGAACTGGCCCATGTTCTCGGCGTTGATGCGGAAGTAGGCCTGAAGCGGGATGTCCACACGCACGCCTTTCGGCACGTAGATGAACGACCCTCCCGACCACACCGCGCTGTTGAGCGCGGAGAACTTGTTGTCGGCGGGCGGGATGACGGTGCCGAAATATTCCTTGAACAGCTCCGGGTGGTCGCGCAGCGCGGAATCGGTGTCTGTGAAGATGACGCCCTTCTTGGTCAGCTCTTCCTGCAGCGAGTGGTAGACGACCTCCGACTCGTACTGCGCAGAGACGCCGGCAAGGAACTTGCGCTCGGCCTCGGGCACGCCCAGGCGGTCGTACGTCGCCTTGATGTCCGGCGGCAGGTCCTCCCAGCTCTTCGACTGCTTGTCCGACGCCTTGAGGTAATAAAAGATGTTCTCGAAGTCGATAACCGAGAGATCCGCGCCCCAGTTGGGCATCGGCTTCTTGCGAAAGATCTCGAGCGAGCGAAGCCGGAACTTCGTCATCCACTCCGGCTCCTGCTTCATCCATGAGATCTCTTTGACGATGTCGGGGTTCAGGCCGCGCTTGGCCTTGAAGACGTACTCCTCGGGGACGAAGAAGCCGTACTTCTCCTTGTAATCGGTGCCGACGTCGACTTTGGGTACTGTCGCCATCAGGCAACCTCCTCAGGCTTCAGCTCTTCAGCGTGGCCCCACTCCGAGTAACCGGTCTTCTCGAGCCGCTCCGCTACCTCCGGGCCGCCCGACAGCACGAACTTGCCGTCCACCAGTACATGCACGTAGTCGGGCTTGATGAACTCGAGGATGCGCGTGTAGTGGGTGATGATCAGGACGCCGAGCTCGGGTCCGCGCATCCGGTTCACAGCCTCGGCCACGAACTTGATGGAGTCGATATCGAGCCCGGAGTCGGTCTCGTCGAGGATCGCGATCTCAGGCTTGAGGATCGCCATCTGCAGGATCTCGGCGCGCTTCTTCTCGCCTCCTGAGAATCCGTCGTTGATGTAGCGGGGCAGGAACGAGTCGTCCATGTGCAGGACTTCGAGCTCGCCCTTCAGCAGCGAGCGGAACTCCTTCGGCGTCACCTGCTTCGACTTGTCTTTGCCGTCATACCCACGCTTGGCGTTGAGCGCGGTGCGTAGGAAGTTTGTCATCGAGATGCCTGGCACGACCACCGGGTACTGGAAGGCGAGGAACATGCCGAGGCGAGCCCGCTCGTCCGGCTGCAGCGCGAGCACGTTCTGGCCCTTGAAGATGACGCTGCCACCATCGACCGTGTAGCCGGGGTGTCCCATCAGCGTGTGCGAGAGGGTCGACTTGCCCGAGCCGTTGGGGCCCATGACCGCGTGCACCTCGCCCTTGTTGATGGCGAGCGTGACGCCCTTGAGGATCTCTTTGCCCTCGACGCTGGCCCGCAGGTCGCGAATCTCGAAATCAGCCAACTTTCCCTCCGCTCTCCTTGACTTCATATGTGCAGTCGCTCGCCGCCTCGCGCATCCACGTCGACCTGTTGACCGGGGCCCCCAGCAGCCGCTCGTACATCTGCTGCTCGTTCACGCAGGGGAGGCCGGTGCGGGCGGCGACGTCCTGGATGGGGCAGTTGCAGTGGCGGATCGCGAGCCCGCCATTCGGAAGTTCGACCACCTCGGCCATATGGCCGTGCTCGGTGGCGAGCTTCGCCAGCTCGCGGACGCGTCCTTCAAAGTCTAGCCCCGCGAGTCTGGGGGCGTACTCGGCCTCGAGGCGTGCGGTGCGGCGCTCGAAGAATTGCTTCAGCTGTGCCTCTGAGAGGAACTCGACCAGCTCGCTCGCAAGCTCGCGATGCGCGTGCGGGAAGTGCTCGTAAGCGCCCGGTGTGAGCTTGTATACGTTCTCCGGGCGTCCACGGCGGTGCTCCTCGGCCGGCGCGACCGTCGCGAGGCCGTCCGCCTCGAGGGCCTCCATGTGGCGTAGGGCGCCTTGCTTCGAGATTTCGAGGTGTGCCGCCACCTCGCCCAGAGACGCATGTCCGCGGGTCTTGATGAAGGCGAGGATGGTCTCGCGCCTGGAGTCCACGAACTGGATTCTACGAGTTTCTCAACAGTCGTGTTGAAATACTGTCGATAGTAGTGTCACAACCGGTGGGATCTGAACTGAGCGACCTCGAGGATGCCGAGATCGAGCGTCGCGTGGCTGAAGTTCGAGAGCGCATGCGGCCCGTCGAGCAGCAGCTCTCGGGGCTGCGGGCCGAGCGCGACATCCTGCTGACCGAGCGCAAGCGTCGCGAGCGTTTGCGGCATCGCGAAGCCCGTGCCGATCTCAAGGCGGCCATGCGCGAAGGTACGTTTCCAACCGTCGCCGAGCTGGTCGCAGGCAGCCAGGCCGGATCGCTCGACGACTACACCTTCAACCTCAAAACCGGTGGCGAGGTGCGCCTTGGCTACCCGGGGGCGCGCTCTCAGAGCCTGACCTTCACGGACGGTGTACAGGTTGCCAACGCCGGCGACCTGGCGGCCGCGGCACGCCTCTACTCGGCCGGCTGGGACCTGGGCAGCCCGGGGCGCCCCGGCGTCAGGGTCCATTTCCCCGGTACGCGGCAAGAGCGGCTGGTCGGCGGCGACGAGGTTTTCGTCCGGCCGAAGGCGTAACCCCCGCCCGCCCCCGCGCGTTGGGTGGAGCGGGAAACCGTAGAATCTACGCGCTCCCCCTCCATGGCTCGAAACGTTCCTCAGAAGATCAAAACCAAGGGGGGCCATCGCCCCCGGGCGAGGGTCCATGCAGGCTGGTCGCCGATCGGGCAGCGAATTCGACGCGTCGCCCTCGTGCGCGGCCTCGGCGTGGTTCTGGCTGTGCTGTTGGTCGTCGGATTCGCGGTCGACGCATACGCTCAGTCGTTCTTCGACGGCTTGCCGTCGATCCAGGGTCTCGACAGCGCGGCATTCGCCGGCGACACCTTGATCACAGACCGCAACGGCGTTCTCCTGGCGGACGTCGGCAATCACGGAGACCACCGCCTCGCGGTGAAGTTGAAGAATATCTCGCCGGTCATGATCCAAGCGACGGTCGCAATCGAAGACAAGGGCTTCTACAGCAACCCAGGCTTCGACATCCAGGGCATCATCCGCGCAGTCCTCGACGACCTTCGCGCCGGCCACATCGTGGCGGGTGGAAGCACGATCACCCAGCAGCTCGCCAAGCAGCAGTTCTTGACGCCCGACCAGACCTGGAGCCGAAAGGTGAGGGAGGTCGCGCTTGCCTACGAGCTCAGCCAGGCTTACTCCAAGGATCAGATCATGGAGCTCTACCTGAACAAGAGCTTCTACGGCTCGCAGTCGTATGGCGTCGAGGCCGCAGCCCAAAGCTATTTCCATATCGACGCGTCCAAGCTCGACCTCGCGCAGGCGGCGATCCTCGCCGGATTGCCTCAAGCACCGACCGAGTGGAACCCGGTGCTGCACCCCGAAGCCGCCAAGCTGCGCCAGACCGAGGTGCTTCAGGCGATGGTCCGCCTGAACTACATAACGCAAGACCAGATGGACACAGCCCTCGCCGAGAAGCTCACCTACCAGTCTCCGATCAACAGCTTCTTGGCGCCCCACTTCGTCGACTACGTTCTCTCCGAGCTGCGTCAGCTGGGTTTCAAGCCCGGCTTGCAGCAGTTGAACGTCAAAACGACCCTGCACTACGGCATGCAGCAGGTCGGAGAGTTCGTTGTGACAAGCAACTTGAACGCGAACCTGTGGCGCGATCGCAACGGCCAGCTCTCCTCAGGGCTCGTGGCCGAGGACCCTCAAAACGGTGAGATCCTCGTCATGGTGGGCTCGCCGAACTACAACGCATCCGCCGGCCAGATCAACTACACGACCATCCCACGCAACATGGGATCGTCGATGAAGCCTTATACGTATGGGGCGGTGATCAACGCACGCGCGGCGACGGTCGACACTCCCGTGTACGACGGCCCGAGCCCGCTGGTGTACAAAGACGCCTACAGCACGACCAAGATCTACAACTACGACGGCAAGTCGCATGGAGTGCTGCCGCTGAAAAAGGCGATGGGCAACTCGTTGAACATCGCCGCCGTCAAGGTCGAGCTTTCGATCGGAGTGCCTGCGGTTCTCAGCTGGATGCGGAACCTGAACGTGCTACCGCGGATACCCGTCGGCCTGGAAACCTATAGGTTCGGTGCCCCAGATGAATATGGCCCGTCACTGACGCTGGGCGGCTACCCCATCACCCTGCTCGAGCACGTGGGGGGCATGGCCACCTACGCCGACGGGGGCGTCTACCACACGCCGGAGTCGATCATTTCGGTGTCCGACTCGCGGGGACAGATCCTTTATCAAACTCACGCCGACCAGAGAGCTCGCCAGGCGATCGACCCCGGAGTCGCCTACATCATGGCCCAGATAATGGCCGACGATCAGAACCGCTGCATGATCTTCGGTTGCAACAGCGCTCTGCATTGGAACGACCGCAACGTGGCGGCCAAAACGGGCACGACCGACAACTTCAAGGACGCTGTCACGGTCGCTTTCACGCCCCACATCGCGGCGGCGATCTGGGTTGGCGACATCCTCGACAACAACCACGTGATGGTCAACGGCTCGGACGGGGTCTTCGTGGCTTCCCCTGGTATGCACAACTTCATCTCCCAGTCACAGGCCGGGGTCAACGGCGGGGATTGGTATGGCACGCCGGCGGACGTGGTGGGGGGCGCCAACAACAGCTGGTTCCTGAGCGACACCCGGAGCATCTCCAGGCTTCCCGGTGACAACCCTCCCAGCCCAACCCCGACCCCGGTCGACTACAACGTGCCGCCCGACCCCGGCGGACCGGTCCTGGCGAGCCCGTCGCCGCTGCCGTTGCCGACGCCTACCAAATAGACCTGCCGGCCTGACCGCGGCCCGTAGAATCCGGCGCATGCCCACGACGCCCCCGTCGATCTCGGTGACGACCGAGCAGCTGCCCAAGAGCCAGGTGGGTATGACCATCGAGGTGCCGGCCGATGCGGTCGACGCCACGTACGAGCGGGTGCTCAACCGGCTGGCATCCCGAGCCAAGCTCGAGGGTTTTAGGCCAGGTCGTGCGCCCCGCACACTGGTCGAGGCGCGCCTCGGCCCTGCCGCGATCAGGGAAGAGGTGGTCGAGACGATCGTCCCCGAGGTCATCCGCCAGGCGCTCCAGGAAAAGTCGATCAACCCCATCGACAACCCGGATGTCGAGGTCGTGGAGCTGGAGCGCGGGCGGCCGGCAAAGCTGAAGGCGACGGTCAGCGTGATGCCGGAGGTGAAGCTTGGCGACGCGAGAGCTCTTGATGTGGCGAGTCCCAATGTCGAAGTCACCGACGAGATGCTCGAACGCCGCCTGGACGTCGTACGCGAGCCGATGGCGGAGATCACGCCGGTGGAGCGCGAGGCGCGCGCCGGTGACATGGTCGTCATCGACGTCGAGGTCGAAGCCGGCGGCAAGATCGTGCCTTCTGAAACTCGGTCGGCGATGGAGGCCGAGCTGAAGGAGGGAATACTGATTCCGGAGCTGATGGCCGCATTGCTCGGCGCCAGGGTCGGCGAGACGCGCTCGGCGACCGTGACCTTTCCCGAAGACTACGGCGAGCCGATGCTCGCGGGCAAAGAAGGCACCATCAAGGCCACGGTCCAGGGAATCAAGGAAAAGGTTCTGCCCGTCCTCGACGACGCGCTGGCGAGCCAGCTGAGCGGCGGCAAGCACGAAACCGTCGACGCCTATCGGGCCTCGGTGCGCGAACAGCTGGAAGACTCCGCAAAGTCGCTGGCTGCGATCGCACGCGAGCAGGCGCTGGTGAAAGCGCTTGTCGAAGCCTCGACGGTGGAGGTTCCCGACACCCTGGTGGAGCGCGAGCTGGCGAGCCATCTCGACTCGCTCAATCGGAGCCTGAACAGCCAGGGCCTGCGCCTGGATCGGTACCTCGAGTACCTCGGTAAGACCCCCGAGCAATGGATCGCGGAGGAGAGGCCAGAGGCGGAGGGCCACGTAAAGCGCGACCTGGTGCTCGACGAGTTCGGCAGGCGCGAGCGCATCGAGCCTTCTGATGAAGAGGTCAACGCCTACATCGAGAAGGAGGCGGCCGATGACGACGAACTCAAAGGCAGGGCGGACGAGCTCAAGCGGGACGCGAGCTCGCGCCGTTTCTTCGCTGCGAGGCTGCGCCGCTTGCGAGTTCTAGAGCGCCTGGCCGAGTTGGCGGGCGACGTCAAGCCCGCGGCAACTTGACGGAATCCCGAGGGTCGGTGTCTAGAATGGGATGGTGCCTGACATGAATCCAATCCAGCGCCCGGCCGGCTACCTCGTCCCGATGGTGGTCGAGAACACAGGGCGCGGCGAGCGCGCCTTCGACATCTACTCGCGACTGCTGAAAGACCGCATCGTCTTCATCGGAACACCGATCGACGACCAGGTTGCCAACCTGGTGGTGGCCCAGCTGCTTTTCCTGCAGTCAGAGGACCCCGAGAAGGAGATCGCCCTGTACATCAACAGCCCTGGCGGCCAGGTCACCGCGGGGCTGGCGATCTACGACACGATGCAGTACATCCGGCCTCCGGTCTCGACGATCTGCATCGGCATGGCCTACTCGATGGCCGCGGTGTTGCTCGCCGGCGGTGCGCACGGCCAGCGGTACGCGCTCCCGCACGCGAACATCCTCATCCACCAGCCGTGGGGAGGCATGCAGGGACAGGCGAGCGACATCCAGATCCACGCCAAGGAGATCCTGCGCACGCGCGAGCAGCTCAACCAGATCCTTGCGCGCCACACCGGACAGAAGATCGAGAAGGTCACGCAGGACACCGAGCGCGACTACTTCCTCACGTCCGACGCGGCGAAGGAGTACGGGCTGATCGACGACATCATCCTCACTCCAATCAAGCCAAGCGACAAAGAAAAAGAGAAGGAAAAAGAGAAAGAGAAGGAGAAGGTCGCAGCCACTCCATGATCTTCCGACGCAGAGGCAAGAGCGGCGAGGTCAAAAGGCACAAGCCGAAGTGCTCGTTCTGCGGGAAGCTTCAAGGTCAGGGTGGAGTGCGGCTGATCGCGGGTTCGGGCGTGTTCATCTGCAGCGAATGCATCAGCCTTGCCAACGAGATTCTCTGGGGCCATAATCCCCCGGCGCCGGCCTCGTCGTAGTGGATACAACGAACGACCTATGAACGAAAGAGAAGATCGCCGCCGGTACACGCGCTGCAGCTTCTGCGGCAAGGGCCAGGACCAGGTACGCAAGCTGGTCGCGGGGCCCGGGGTGTTCATCTGCGACCAGTGCATCGACCTCTGCCAGGAGGTCCTGGAAGACGACAACCGCTCGGCCGGCACCAAGAAGCAGAAGACCGGCTTCATTCCCAATCCGAAGACGATCTGCGCCGCGCTCGACCAGTACGTGATCGGCCAGGACCGCGCCAAGAAGGTGCTTTCGGTTCAGGTCTACAACCACTACAAGCGCATCTCCGCCTCCAAGTCGGTGGGCGACGTGGAGCTGACGAAGTCGAACGTGCTGTTGGTCGGCCCAACCGGGTGTGGGAAGACGTACCTCGCGCAGACGCTGGCGAAGATCCTCGACGTGCCTTTCGCGATCGCCGACGCCACCAGCCTCACCGAGGCGGGCTATGTGGGCGAGGATGTCGAGAACATCCTGCTGCGTCTCATCCAGGCCGCTGACTTCGACATCAGCCGCGCGGAGCGCGGGATCATCTACATCGACGAGATCGACAAGATCGCCCGCAAGTCGGACAACCCGTCGATCACGCGCGACGTCAGCGGTGAGGGCGTCCAGCAAGCGCTCCTGAAGATCCTCGAGGGCACGGTTGCGAACGTCCCGCCCCAGGGCGGCCGCAAGCATCCGCACCAGGATTTCATTCAGATCAACACGACCAACATCCTTTTCATCTGCGGCGGCGCATTCGACGGGCTGGAGAAGGTCGTCGAGCAGCGCATCGGCCGCAGGGCGATCGGGTTCGGGGCGCCGCACACGAAGATCGAGCGCAAGGCGATCTCGGAAACCCTCAAGCACATGCAGCCGCAGGACCTTCTCAAGTACGGCTTCATCCCCGAGTTCATCGGACGTTTGCCGATCATCGTGACCCTGCACCACCTCGACCAGCAGGACATCGTCCGCATTCTCACCGAGCCCAAGAACGCTCTCGTGAAGCAGTACCAGAAGTTCTTCTCGCTCGACAACGTCGAGCTCGTCTTCCAGAAGGGGAGTCTCGATGCGATCGCCGAGCTTGCGCTGCTTCGAGGCACCGGTGCGCGCGCTTTGAAGTCGATCATCGAAGAGGCGCTCCTCAACTCGATGTTCGAGATCCCGTCGCGCCCTGAGATCAAGCGCTGCTTGATCAGCGAGCGATCGATCCGCGAAGCGCTCGAGCCGGAGTTCGAATTCAGCGAAGAGGGTGATGGGCCTGCTCGTCTCGTCGGGGAATCGGCTTAGCCACTACAGCCGTTCCGGTTGTTGAGGAATGAAAGACCTCAGCGGTAAGACGGTCCTCCTCACCGGTGCATCGACTGGCATTGGTCCAGTCATCGCCCGCCGCCTACGTCTGGCCGGCGCACGGTTCGTGCTCTCGGCCCGCAACGAGTCAGCGCTGACCAGTCTCGCCGATGAGCTGGGCGATTCTCGAATCGTGGTGGCAGACCTGTCCAGCGCGGGCGAACCGGAGCGGCTGGCGCGCGAGGCTGGTCCGGTCGACATCCTCGTCTCCAACGCCGGAGTGCCGGCCCGCGGCCGGCTGGCTTCTTTCGCGCTCGAAGAGATAGACCGCGCCATCGCCGTCAACCTGCGCGCGGGCATCGTTCTGGCGCACGAGCTGGCGCCGGCAATGGTCGAACGCAAGCAAGGCCACATCGTTTTCATGGCGTCGGTCGCCGGCAAGGTGCCTGCCGCCGGTGTGAGCATCTACAACGCAACCAAGTTCGGCATCCGCGGCTTCGGCCTGGCGCTGCGCGAGGAGTTGATGCGCACGGGCGTCGGCGTATCCACCATTTCGCCGACATTCATCTCCGGCGCCGGCATGTGGGCGGAAACAGGACTGAAGGCCAACCCACTTGCCGGCGAGGTTGCGCCGGAGCAGGTGGCTGAAGCTGTTTTCGTAGCGATCACGAAGAACAAGGCCGAGATCGACGTGATGCACCTGCCGCTGCGCGCCAGCCTGAAGGTGCTCGGCGTTGCGCCGGGCCTGTTCATGTCTGTCGCGCGGTCGTCCGGCGCCGGCGGCAACCTCGAGGAGCTCAGCAAGCGCCAGCAGAGCAAGCGCTAAGGATATGAGCGAAAACCTGCCGGTTTCCGCTCATCGGGCCGCGCGGCGGCCCTGCTCACCTTCCCGCCGAAGGGATTGCCGGAGTAGTTACTCCATGCCACGAGTGGGCGACACTGAGGAGAAGTCGCGGCCGGGTTGAACCCGGCCGCCCCTGCCACGATCGCCTGAAGAGCCAACGCATAGGCCAGGCGCTAAGATTGGATCACCATGCGCCGCTACGTACCCGTATCTGTACGCACGCCGGCGCAGTCGCGCTAAGCGACTCTTCCCGCCGGCTTACCGAATCCAACCCCTAGACCAAACACATCCTCATGAGCAAAACCCTCTCTGACATGCAAACCGCGTATGACGCCGGGGCCATCGAGCCCGGCTGGTACGCGCGTTGGGAGCAAGCCGGCCTGTTCACAGCCGATGCCAGGAGCCCCAAGCCGAAGTACACGATCTGCCTGCCGCCGCCCAACATCACCGGCGAGCTGCACATGGGTCACGCCCTGAACCACACCCTTCAAGACATCTGCTCCCGTTACCGGCGCATGGCCGGGTACGAGGTGCTTTTCCTGCCCGGCATGGACCACGCGGCCATCGCGACGCAGAACGTGATCGAGAAACAGCTGGCGGCCGAAGGGATGACCAAAGAACAGCTCGGTCGCGAGGCATTCCAATCGCGCGTCGCCGAGTGGTACGCGGAGGTCGGCGACACGATCGTCAGGCAGGACCGCATTCTCGGCGCCTCGCTGGACTGGTCGCGGCTGCGGTTCACGATGGATGAGCGCTACGTGCGGTCGGTGATGACCGCCTTCGTCGCTTTCTATGACCGCGGGTGGATTTACCGCGCGCCGCGAATCGTCAACTGGTGCCCGCACGATCAGTCGGCCATCTCGGACCTCGAGGTCAAGTGGGAGGAGCACCACGACACCCTGTACTTCATCCGCTATCCGATTGAGGGCGGCGGCGAGGTCGTCATCGCGACCGTGCGACCCGAAACGATGCTCGCCGACACCGGCGTGGCCGTCAACCCGACCGATCCGCGCTACCAATCGCTCATCGGCAAGACCGCGATACTGCCGCTTGTCGGCAGGAAGCTGCCCATCGTCGGCGACGAGGCGGTGGAGAAGGACTTCGGCACCGGCGCGCTGAAGGTCACGCCCGGGCACGACCCGATGGACTATGACATCGGCCAGCGTCATCATCTCGAGATCGTCAACGGCATGCACCCCGACGGGCGCATGAACGTGCCCGGCCTGCCTTATGACGGCCTGCCCACGCTCGAAGCGAGAAGGCTTGTGGTTCGCGACCTCGAGGCGCAGGGCTTCCTCGTCAAGGAAGAGCCGTACACACATGACGTCGGCCACTGCGACCGCTGCGACACCGTGATCGAGCCGCTCATCAGCGACCAGTGGTGGCTGCGTATGGACAAGATGCGTGACAAGGCGCTGGCGGCATCCGAAGCCGGCAAGGTGCGCTGGCACCCCGAGCGCTACGAGCGCACGTACCTCGACTGGCTCCACGGCCTTCACGACTGGAACATCGGCCGTCAGCTCTGGCTCGGCCATCGCGTGCCGGTCTACTACTGCGCAAACGGCCACCGAACCGTGGCCGTGGAGCGTCCGACCGAATGCGCCGAGTGCGGGAACGGCCAGCTGACTCAGGACACGGACGTCCTCGACACGTGGTTCTCGTCTGCTCTCTGGCCGTTTGCGACGCTCGGCTGGCCGGACCAGACCGAGGATCTGCGCGCCTTCTACCCAAACGACATGAACAGCACGGCGCGAGAGATCATCAACCTCTGGGTCAGCCGGATGATCATGACCGGCCTCGAGTTCATGGGCGATGTGCCGTTCTTCGATGTGGCCATCCACTGCCAGGTGCAAGCGGCTGACGGACGGCGAATGTCGAAGTCGCTGGGCACCGGCGTCGATCCACGGCGGCTGATCAGCAGATACGGCGCCGATGCAGTCCGCGCCTGGGCGGCTTCAGTCGCCATGTCGAGTCAGGACGTCCGCTTCGACGAGAGCCGCGTCGAAGGCTACAAGCGGTTCTGCAACAAGCTGTGGAACGCCACCCGCCTCGTCCTCCGAGATCTTGGCGAGGGGCCATTGCCCACGATGCCCGAGCCGGATGAGCTCGAGCTCATCGAGGACCGCTGGATGGCATCGCGGCTCGCCTCAGCGCAGCGAGAGGTCACCGACGGCATCGAGGGCTTCGCGTTTCAAGATTCGATGGCCGCCGCTTACGGATCGGTGTGGCATGAGTTCTGCGATTGGTGGCTGGAGGCATCGAAGGAGCGCTTGCGCGCGAAGGACAAGACCGCGCAGGCGGTTGCCCTCTTCTGCCTCGACAACCTTCTGCGCTTGCTGCATCCGTTCATGCCCTTCGTCACCGAAGAGCTCTGGTCGCGCTTGCCGGGAGAGCGCGATTTCATCATGCGCGCGCCATGGCCCGAGGACCTGCATCGTTACATCGACGGCCAGGCCGAGGTCGACTTCGAGCGCCTGATGGACGTGGTCAACGAGATCCGTTCGTTGCGGAAGACGGTGCCGGGGGCGCCGGCCAAGGGCGGCGCGGCGCGGCTCGCGGAGCCAATCGACCCCGACTGGACGCGCGCCCTGTCGCTTCTGGGTTTGGTCGCGGTGGTCGATGAGCTGCCGCCGGGGAAGGAGCTGGCTCTCTCCGACGGGGGCATCGTCTTCCCCGCGGTCGCCGCGGCCGATCCCGTCGTCGTGGCAAAGAAGAAAGCCGACCTGCAGAAGGAGCTAGATCGCGTGCAGGCCAAGCTCGACAATCCCGAGTTCCGGGCGAAGGCGCCGGAGCAGGTCATCGCGGAGCAAGAGGCGAGAGCGGGGGAGCTGAGGGCCGCAATCGACCGTCTGGGGTAGAGCTATACCCTTAGGCCGCGTATGCCGTCCATCGCACTGCTTGCGCCCGTCGTCATACCGCTTGCCACAGCGGGCGCCGTGGCCATCTGCGGGGTTGCGGGCTGGAAGATCGATCGCGCAGTGCTCGCCGCGGGCACCTGGCTTTCGGTCCTCGCGCTGATCGCATTGTGGGCCCCCGTCCGATCGACGCAGGAGCTGGGGCTGGGCCAGCTGGGCTTCGGCACTCCATCCGACCTACGGCTCGATGCGGTCGGATTCGCCTTTGGCCTCATGGTTTTAGTTCCGGCCGCGATCCTGCTGACGCTCCAGCCACGCCCGTGGCAAGAGGGAACCGTCGCAGCGCTGGGCGTTGCCGCGGCGGTGACCGTTGTGGAGTCGGGAGGGCTGATCCTGACCGCGGTGGCGGGAGGTGCGGCAGCCACCCTCGCGATAGTCCAGCTCGACGTCGAGGATCCGCGCGGCTTGCGGCCTCCGTGGGGAGTGCTCCTCGCCGCGTGGCTCGCGCTGAGCTGGGTGGGAGCGATTCTCCAGGTTCGCAGTGGCACCGCCATTTACGCAGCGGTGCCGGTCTCTGCAATGACCGTGCCGGTTTTCGCACTGCTGGCCGTGGCGGCTCTGATCGCGTCGGGGCTGTACCCGTGGCGTGGCTGGGCCTCGCACCTTTGGGGGCGGCCGGCTCTGCGTTCAGCCGGGATGGCCGTCGCGACGCTATATCCGCTTGGTTTCTATCTCCTGGTCCGCGCCTACGAGATGGGAGACGGCCGCTATCCGCGCTTCTGGATGCAGGCGGCCCTCGCGGGCATCGGGGTACTGGTGGCGTTCGGCGCCGCCGCGCGCGCCCAGGCGGCGGCCACGCGTCGCGAGTACCTCGGCGAGGTCATACCGGGCCTTGGAGGGTTCGCGCTCATCGGGATCAGCCTGGGCACCCCACTGGGGCTGGTTGCCGGCATCGCGACGCTGGTGGTCGCCGCGATCCTCGCCGGGTGCCTTCCGCTGCTGCCGGATCGTGCCGGTCCCGCGTCGCTGATGGTCATCGCGGCGGCCGCGGGCCTGCCGCCCGGACTCGCCTTCGGCGTGCGTGTGCTTGGGTTGGAGGCGACATTTGAGGCCGGCAGCCCTATGGGTCTCATCGGCATCGCCGCCGCCGCCAGCTGGATCGTTTCGATCATCGCCGCGGCTCGCGCCGTCGGGCTGCCGGCCGGCCGCGGGCACCCTGCGAGCGAGACCGCGCCTCGCGTGGCCATGGGGCTGGCTGCAGTCACGGTGCTCGCCGGCCCCGCGCTCGGCCTGGTCGTGTCGGTTTTGGCGGCTCCGGCCCAGGCCCTCGTGATGCCGGCTCCGGCCGGCGTCACCCTCGGGAGCGTGACGTCGGTCGTGACGGTCTCCACCGTGGTGCCGGCGCTCGCCCTGTTCACGCCTGTGTTGCTGCTCGCCGTCGTCGCTTACTTCTACGGCGGCTCGATGGCTGTGCGGACGCAGGCCCGTGAGCCGCTTTTCGTGCTGCCAGGCACCGAGCTCTTCGCCCGCTTCCGCAAAGAGCTCCGCGCCGCGACCGTTCCCGCCCAGTACCGTTCGCTGGTCGACCTGCGAGCGCTCGAGGCGGCGGCGACCAGAGGCGGTCCTCTGCTGTGGCTGGCCGCGCTGGTCGCCCTCGCATTCGCGGTCACGCGCTGATCGCGGATTCCTTCGTGACCGGCATCGCCGCCTTCGCAGCGTGGCTTGGCGCGGCCATGATCGTGCTGGCGGACGGCCGCCGCGGCCTGGCGTTGGGCATCGGGCTGGTCGCGGTTGGGTTCGCCGCGATGGCGTGGGCGGACGGCGTCTGGGTGGGAGGCGCCTTGCTTCTCGTCGGCGGCGCAATCGCCGTGATCGCGCTGTTGCGCGCAGGACATCAGGATTGGGGACTGATGCCGTCGGGCTCGACGCCCCGGCTGTTGCTGGCCGTCGCGGGCGGCATCCTGTCGCTCTGGGTGGCGGCGTCTGTGACGACGGGGCCGGGAGCATCACTGCGATTCGCCTGCATCGCCGTCTTGGGCTTGATGGCGGGGCGCCTGCTCGAGAGCAAGTCCGCCACCCCTGCGCTCACCGGCGCGGCCGGGCTTGCCATCGCTCTCGCGGGCGCGTCCGAGCTCGGGCCGAATGACCCGGGGTTTGCGCCTTACCTGATCGGAGCCGTCATCGCCGCCGGTGCATTGCTGCTTCCGGTCGCGAGGTCTGATGGAGCCTGAGCTCGCGATCGCTCTGCCCGCCGTGGGCGCGGTCATCACCGCGCTGCTCAAGACGCGTCCGCGGGCGGCGCTGGTTGCGGGGGCCGTCTTGGGAGCGGCCGGGCTTGCGGCCGTCCTTCTTGCCGCGCCCGGCCTGAGGTCGGATCAGCTCGGCGTGAGCCTGTCGTTGTCGGCGATGAGCCGGGCGCTGCTGCTGGCGGCGGCGGCGTCGCTGGCGCTCATCATCGGGTTCCCGCCTCCACGCGCAGATCGGGCGCTGCTGCTGGCGTGGGGGCTGGCCGGGATCGCCGGCATGGCCGCCATCGCGGCGGCGCCGAGCCTGGACCTGGTCATCCTGGTGACGCTCGCGATCGCCCTCCTTCACGCGGCACTCGGGGGACGGCGTCCATTGACGTCTCGTTTGCGAGCCCCCGCGCTGGCCGTGGCGCTGCTCGGAGTTGGGCTCGTATTCGCCCGGCTGGAGGGATCGCCGATTCTGGCCAGGTTTGCTGCAGTCGGGCTGGTCGCCGGGCTTGCCGCCGCCCTGGGCACGCTGCCTTACATCCACGAGTTCGATCCAGAAGAGCTGACGGCGACTTCACCGGTCGCCTGGATCGCTTTTCTGGGTCCGATCCTGGCCCTGGCGGTGATCACCCGAGCGCGCGAGCTCATCCCCACCGCGGGCGCGGTTTTCGCCGCGATGCTGATCGGTCTCGGGCTTCTCAACGTGCTGTGGGGAGGCCTTGCTTCGTGGTTGACGGAAAAAGGCATGTCCGCATGGCACTACTCGTTCATGGCGGATTGGGGCCTCGTCCTGTGTGCGTTCGGAGTCCTGGTGCCGGACGGGGAGGCGGCTGCGGTCCTGCTCCTCTATGGCATCGTGCTCAGCCGCCTGCCTCTCTACCTCTGGTCGCGCCAGTCTCTGCGAGAGAGCATTCAGACGGACAGGCCGATCAATCTGCTTGCGGCCGCGATGCTGGCGGGAGCTGCGCCGTTTGCCGGGTTCGCGGCCAGGCTCTTCCTGCTGCGTGGCGCGACTCAGGTCTTCTGGCCTCTGGCGCTGGTGATCGGCATCGGTCTCCTCCTCTGGCTGCCCCCGTCGCTCCGCCTCGGGCGGAGCCTCGGCGCGCCTCGCGGGCGCCTGGCCCTGGGCGTCGGGATCGCCCTCGCGCTCAGCGTCGCGATCGGCCTCTACCCGGAGCCGATCCTTTCCCTGGCCGGCCAATGATTCAAGTCCTGGCGCAGCTCGCCACCCATGCCGCCGCGCTGCTGTTGTATCCGGGCCTGGCCATGATCGCCTTGTTCGGCACCGCGGCCGAGAGCGTCTGGGTGCGCGTGTCCGAAGGGCGATGGGTGAGACCGGATTTTTCCTGGCGCCGCCCATCCCCGGTGCTGACCACCGTTGCTCTGGCGACGATGCTCGCTGCGGTCCAGATGTCGGCGCCGTTCAACGTCGTGCCGTCGGTCGAGCGCAACCTCGTAATCGCCGCCATCGGCATTGGGCTGACGGTGTGGGTGGAGCTCGCGCTGGGCACCGAGATGTTCGCCGAACCCGGCCTGCTTCTGGTCGTGCAGGGCTGCTGGCTCTTAGCCGTGCTCGGTCCGGCGGTCGAACCGCAGAGCCTGCGCCCCCAGGTGCTTGGAGCGGTCATGGTGCCGTCGCTGCTTCCGCTGAAGGTCGCGAGCGGAATTCTTTATTTGTTGTGCCTGCCGGCGCTGCTCAAGCTGTGGCCGCTTCCGGCACCCGGTGAGCGGCGCGCTCGCCGTCGCCTCGACGCCATGCGGGTGCTCTGCTGGTGGCCGTACTGCGGATTGTTCGCGACCCTCTTCTTCCCGCCGTCGCCTGACGATCTGCTCGGCCTCGCCAGCTTCCTGGGCGTCAGCCTGGCCGTCGCGGGGTTCTGCGTGCTCGCCGGCGTTTACCTGGGCCGGCGTGGCCACGACGTTGCCCGCGACGTGTATCGCAGGGCCGTCGCTCCCTTCGGGGGCCTTGTCCTTGTGCTGGTGGCAGTCACATCTCTGCTTGTCCACTAACACACTAGGTATGGGGTAGACATGTAGAAAGCACCCCTACGGGGTGTATGATCCGCACCGTCCCGCGCTTTGGCTAACGATTTCCACGCGTCCCGCAAGCCTTGAGCCTGTTGACCTCCGTATTGGGGCTTTGGTCGGCTGATGTCGGCATCGACCTCGGGACCGCCAACACGCTGATTCACGTGCGCGGGCGGGGCATCGTCCTCAACGAACCGTCCGTCGTCGCGGTCAGCACGCGCACCGGCCAGGTCCTGAGCGTCGGCATCGAGGCACGGCGGATGCTCGGCCGAACCCCGGCGGACATCGTCGCGATGCGTCCTCTTCGCGACGGTGTGATCGCTGACTTCGAGCACACCGAGCAGATGATTCGGCACTTCATCTCGCGCGCCCACAACCGCGCCTGGCACATCAGCCACCCTCGAGTCGTCATCGGGATTCCGTCCGGCGTCACCGAGGTGGAGAAGCGCGCTGTCACCGACGCCGCCACCATGGCCGGCGCGCGCGAGGCGCACCTGATCGAAGAGCCGATGGCCGCAGCCATCGGGGCCGGCCTCCCGGTCCAGTCGGCCGGTGGCTCGATGGTCGTCGACATCGGTGGGGGCACCACCGAGGTTGCCGTCATCTCTTTGGGCGGCATCGTGGCGGCCACGTCAGCGCGAGTCGGCGGCGATGAGATGGACGACGCGATCGTTCAGTACGTGCGCCGGAACATGGGCCTTCTCATCGGCGAGCGCACCGCGGAAGACATCAAGATCGCGATGGGTTCCGCCTTTCCGATGGCCGACGAAACGTCCTTCGTCGTGCGCGGGCGCGACCTCATCACGGGGCTGCCGAAAACCGTCGAGATGACCACCGCACACGTGCGCGAGGCGCTGAGCGGCGTGCTTGTCGATGTCGTGCGCGCCGTTCGCTCGACGCTCGACGCGACGCCACATGAGCTGGTCGAAGACATCATCGAGCGCGGCATGGTCGTCTGCGGCGGCGGTGCCCTGCTGGCGGGTCTGGACAAGCTCCTCGCGCACGAGACCCTCATGCCGGTACGTGTCGCCGAGGACCCGTTGACGTGCGTGGTTCGCGGCACGGGCATCGTGCTCGAAGAGATCGATACGTTGAACCGGGTGCTCCTGCGCACACGGCGCGCGCGAGCCCTGCGTTCGTAGAGGACCTCACATGCACGGAAGCACCCGCTCGCGTTCGACGGGTCGCTTTCTAGTCCTGACCGCGTCGATGCTGGTGCTCGCGGTGCTGTCCCAACAGTCTTGGGCTGCGGGTGCCCGCGGCACCGCCAAGAGCGTGATGGCGCCGATGGAGGGGCAGATGATGTCCCTCGCGTCGACCTTTGGGCGCACCACCGCGATCTTCGGCGACATCGCCAGCTTGCGTGCCGAAAACCAGCGGCTCAATGCGGAGAACCAGTCGTTGCGGCGCCAGGTGGCGGAGCTGGACGCGGCCGCTTACGACGATAAGGAGCTTCGCAAGGCGCTGGATTTCCAGCGGTCGTTCGGTCATCGAACCGTGGTCGCGGCGGTGGTCGGCCGCGGGCCGGATGCCTTCAGCCGCACGCTCCAGATCGATCGCGGTACCGACGACGGAGTGCAGGCCGGCATGATCGTCGTCAGCAGCGCCGGCCTCGTCGGCCGCGTGCGCGAAGCGGGACCGCACGGCGCGATCGTGCAGACGCTGGCCGACCCTCAGAGCCGGGCCAACGTATATCTGTCCGGATCCGGCCTGGAAGGCACCGCGATCGGGGGCCCGGGCGCCCTGCAGCTGCAGATCGAGCACCGCATCGGCGCGACCGCGTCCAAAGGCGAATGGGCGATCACCAGCGGGGTCGGTGGCGGCTATCCGCGCGGCCTGGTCGTTGGCGACGTCGTGAGCGTCACGCACAGCGATGCCGCGACCGTCGATTCTGCGCGCATCGATTGGGTCAACGACCCCGCCGCGTTGAGCGTGGTCATCGTGGTCGCGGACTTCGTCCCTTCATGAAGTTAGGCACCCGGCCGGAGACCCGCGGCGGATCTTCGGCGCCCATGCGGCCCATCTGCGTTGTTGCGGCCTCCGCTCCTCGCTTACGCATCAACGAATGCGCGCGCTCCGGTGCTCGGCCGCGCCTAGCATCTGGACCACCTGGCCACCGAATCTCTCGCCGGGGCTTCCAGCCGTGCGCCTAGCCGCCGGGTTCGCGTTGATGCTGGCCGCCGCGCTGGTTCAGGTCACCTGGGCTTCGCCGCTCGAGATTGGGGGCGCGTTTCCCAACCTCGTCCTCATCGCCGTCGTCGGGTTGACCTGGACGCAAGGCGTGCGCGCCGGACTGCTGTGGGCATGTGTGGGCGGCGTCCTGCTCGACCTCAACGCGCCCGGACCGCTGGGTCCGCACGCGCTTGCGCTTCTCGCCGGCGCCTATGCGACCGGCTTCTGGGCCCGCAACCTCGATCGCGACAGCCTGCTGCATCCCGCGGGCGCGGCAGCGCTCAGCACCGCTCTGTATTCGCTCGTCCTGGTCGGAACGGACGGCGCCCTCGGCTTGCCCATTCCGACCTTGCGCACGGCGCTGGCGCTCACCGTCGCTGCATCGCTGTATAACGCGGCGCTCATGCCGCTCGCGCTGGCGGCCCTTCGACGCATCACCGTCGTTCTCCACTGGGAGCACGTGACCTCTTGATCGAGGAGGGACGTTGGGTAGAGCTCGGCGGAGTCGCGCCTCGGCCGCGATGGTCGGCAAGGATGGTGGCCGCGGCCGGAATCGTGGTCCTGATGATCAGCGTGCTCTCGCTGAAGCTCACGCAGCTGCAGATGTTCGACTCTGCGACGCTTGCCGGGCTCGCTCGCTCGAACACGGTCCACCGCGTCGTCCTGGAGGCGGACCGCGGGATCATCTACGACCGCCACGGCGTGCCTCTGGTGCAGAACACGCCGGTGTGGAACCTCCAGGTCGTGCCGGCGGACATGCCCGGGGATGCGCGTGAACGCGTCGCCGAGCTCGCCACGCTGGCGACGCTGACCGGCCAGCCGGAAGATCGCCTCGAGACCTCGCTGACGGCGGCGGACCAGTTCGCCCCCGCGCGATTGGGCTCGGACCTCACCGACGCCCAGGTGCTCACCATCAACGAGCGGCTGCCGACCCTGGCCGGGGCGTCACTGACACATCGCGGCGTGCGCACGTACGTCGAGCCGCTGACGTTTGGACACGTCATCGGCTACGTCGGCCCGCTCGACGATGCGGACCTCAAGCGCCTTCGGCCGCGAGGCTACCAACCCGACGAGGTGGTCGGGAAGGTTGGCGTTGAGGCCGGCCTCGAGTCAATCCTTCGCGGCACCGACGGCTGGGCCGATGTCGCGGTCGATGCCCGTGGCCAGATCGTCCGGACGATCGCGATGCAGCCGGCGGTTCCGGGACAGTCGGTCTACCTGACCATCGACGCGTCGCTGCAGCGGGCGACCGCGCAAGCGCTGGCGTGGGGTCTTCAACGCGATCACAAGACCGCGGGCGCGTCGGTCGTCCTCGACCCCCAGTCAGGCGAGGTGCTGGCGATGGTGAGCCTGCCCGGTTACGACACGAACCTGTTCACCCATGGCATCTCGCAGGCGGACTACGACCGGCTGATCACGAGCCCCGACCGGCCGCTGCTGAATCGCGCCATCTCCGGCCAGTACGCGCCGGGGTCGACTTTCAAGATGGTCACCGCCATCGCCGGCCTTCAAGAGGGCAAGATCACCCCGCAGACGATGCTCGGCTGCCCGAGCTACCTGTCGTACGGCGGGTGGGTTTATCACAACTGGGCGAGCTACAACCTGGGCTCCATGAACGTGGCCAAGGCCCTCGCGGTTTCCTGCGACACGTTCTTCTATCAGGTCGCGGCGATGGTGGGAGACGTGACTCTGGCGCGTTACGCGCGGGCGTTCGGCTTCGGGCAGACCAAGAACATCGAGATGCCGGGCGTGGAGGCGGGGCTCGTGCCCGACCGCTTCTGGAAGCAGCTTCAGTGCGGGGTCCCTGACCTCAACTCCGACGCCTGCCGCTGGACGCTGGGAGACACGATCACCTTCGGCATCGGCCAATCCGCGCTGCTGACGACGCCGCTCAACCAGGCTGTGTACGTGGCCGCGCTGGCCAACGGAGGATCGGTCATGCAGCCGACCCTCGTCCACCTCGTGCGCGACGCTTCGGGCCGGGTCACCGCGACGCAGCAGCGCGAGGTGGTCAGCCACGTGCCGGCTTCGCCGGACAATCTCCAGGCCGTACGCGAGGGGATGCGCGAAGAGATCAACCGCCCCTACAACATGAACTACTGGTTCCGGGCCGCCGGCGTGCCGGCGGATGGTGGAGGCAAGACGGGCACCGCGCAGTGGGGCGGAAGCGGGCTCGACCTGCCAACGCACGCGTGGTTCGTTTTCTTCGCGCCCTATGCGCAGCCTGACGTCGCGATGTCGATATTCGTCGAACGCGGCGAGCTGTCCGAGGTTGAGGCGGCGCCGATCGGCGTCGACATCATGAGGTTCTTCAACGGCAGCCGGGCCGCCATCTACGCGACCACTCCACTGACGCCGGCGTGAGGCCGACCCTTTGGCAGAGGCTCGACCATCTGCAGCCGATGCTCGCGGGAATGCTTCTCGTGCTCGGCGTGATGACGGTATACAGCGCGCATGCCGATTGGATGCGGCAGTTGGTGTGGATCATCCTCGGCGCCGCGGCATACGCGGCGATGACCGCATTCGATTACCGGCGGCTGCCGGCGATAGCGCCATGGCTTTACGCCGGAATGCTGGGTTTGCTCCTCGCCGTGCGATTGCTCGGCCACAGTGCGCTTGGAGCGCAGCGCTGGCTCTCGGTCGGCGGCTTTCCCCTGCAGCCGTCGGAGCTGTCCAAGCTCTTGCTCGTGCTGGTCCTGGCGGCATACCTGAGCCGGATGGAGCGTATGAGCTGGCGCGGGTTGCTGGGCGCGCTCGGGCTGGTGGCGCCGGCCGCCGCCCTGATCCTGACCCAGCCCGACCTGGGGACGACGATCGTGGTCGTGGCGGTGCTGATCGGCATGCTGTTCCTGGCCGGCGCGCGGATCGTTCAGCTGGGGTCGCTGCTGGTCTCCGCGCTCGTGGTCCTGCCGTTGCTGCCGCATCTGCTCCACGGGTACCAACGGCGCCGGCTCGAGATCTTCCTCAACCCGGGCTCCGATCCCCTCGGGGCCGGGTATAACCTGCTCCAGGCCCGCATCGCCGTCGGGGCCGGAGGGCTGTTCGGGCAGGGCTGGCTGCACGGCCTCCAAGGGGCGCTGGGCTTTGTCCCCGAGCGCGCCACCGACTTCGTATTCGCGGTTTACGCCGAGCAGTTCGGGCTCCTGGGCTCCGTGCTGCTGCTGGCGCTGTTCGGATCCCTGATGATCAGGCTGCTGCATGCGGCGGCTGTGGCCCCAGACCGTTTCGGCGCCCTCGTGGCCGGTGGCGTGTTCGTGATGATCTTCGCCCAGGTGGTCGAGAACGTCGGCATGAACATCGGCCTGCTGCCGATCGCCGGCATCCCGCTGCCCCTCATCTCCTACGGGGGCTCGGCGACCGTGACGACGCTCGCGGCGCTGGGCCTGGTCCAGTCGATGATGGTCCGCCGCCCGCTTCTGCAGCACCACGAGAGGACCACCTGGTCCGGTAATATCTCCGTTCGTGCCCAAGCCTGATGGATCGCTGTCGGCCGTCGTCGTCAGCGGCGGAAAGCAGTACCGCGTAGCGCCGGGAGACAAGATCCTGGTCGACCGCCTCGCCGCCGAGCCGGGCTCGTCGGTGAAGCTTGATCGCGTGCTGCTCGTCCATGACGGCTCGGACATCAAGGTTGGCGCGCCCGGCGTCGACGGCATCGATGTCGACGCCAAGGTGCTGGCCCACAGCCGTGGTCCGCGGATCGAGACGTTGCGGTACAAGTCGAAGAAGCGGGTGCGCGTCCATCGAGGTGGCCGCGCCGACTACACCGCGCTCGAGATCCTTGCGGTCGGCGGCCTCACTGTGGCGACCGGTACCGCCGTCGCGGAGCCCGAGACCAAGAAACCGGCCTCGAGGCGTAGAGCTGCGAAGGCCGTAGTCGAGGCGGCGGCCAAAGTTGAAGAGAAGCCGAAGCGCGCTGCTCGCAAACCAAAGCAGGACGATAAATAAGTAGATGGCACACAAGAAAGGCGGGGGCTCGTCCCGCAACGGTCGCGATTCCCAGCCGAAGATGTTGGGCGTGAAGATCTACGCCGGCCAGACGGTGGACGCCGGCGCGATCCTCGTCCGCCAGCGTGGAACCAAGATCGCCCCCGGCACCGGCGTCGGCCTGGGTCGCGACCACACGCTTTTCGCCCTCGTCCCCGGCGAGGTTCGCTACGAGCGGGTGGGCAAGGACGGCCGGCGCGTCAGCATCTCCACGAACTAGCAGCAAGCGACGGCAGTTCGTCGATTCGGCGCGGGTAATCCTGCGTGCCGGCCATGGCGGCCGCGGCTCGGCCTCATTTCGTCGCGAGCCATTCATCCCTCACGGCGGCCCTGATGGCGGCGACGGCGGGCGTGGCGGCTCGATCGCGCTGAAGGCAACGACCCAGATCACGGACCTGTCGCTCTACAAGCAGCGATCCCGGTGGCAGGCAGAGCCCGGCGCCGACGGGGCCGGCGGGCGCAAGACCGGCCGCACCGGAGCCGACCTCATGCTCGAGGTGCCTGTCGGCACGCTCGTCCTCGACGAAAAGGGCGGGCTGATCGCCGACCTCGCCCTTCCTGGAGCCAGCGTCGTGATTGCGCACGGCGGCGCAGGCGGTCGGGGCAACGTGCATTTCAAGAGCTCGACCCGCCACGCTCCTGACTACGCCGAGCCGGGACTGAAGGGCGAGGAGCTTGCCGTCACACTCGACCTGAAGCTGATCGCCGACGTTGGTCTTGTCGGAGCGCCGAATGCGGGGAAGTCATCCCTGCTCTCGGCGCTCACGGCCGCACGCCCGCAGGTGGCGAACTACCCGTTCACCACCCTCGACCCAGCGCTTGGCGTCGCCGATTCGGCGGGTGGCCGCATCGTCATCGCCGAGATCCCGGGTCTTGTCGAAGGCGCATCACGCGGGGCAGGTTTGGGGCACAGGTTTCTCCGCCACGCCGAACGGACACGCATCCTGGTGTACGTCGTCGATGGCTCCGCGGCCGATCCGTGGAAGGACCTCGCCGCGGTGATGAGCGAGGTCGAGAGGTTCTCGCCTGAGCTCGCGCGGCGTCCCCACCTCACCGTCGTGAACAAGCTCGACCTCGACGAGGCTCAAAGCCTCCGCAAGCGCTCACGACGCAAGGGCATTCAGTTCGTTTCGGCGCTGCGGGGCGAAGGCCTGCCGGAGCTGATGGATTCAATGGTGGCCGCACTCGCCAGCGCGCCTGAGCCGAGCGCGCCGGCGCGCTCCATGAGCATCAAGCTGCCCGCACGGGCGCACCCAAACCTGGTTGTCGAGCGCAAGAATTGGGGCTTTGAGGTGATCGGCGATCGGGTCGAGCACCTGGTCGAGCGGACCAACCTCGAATCGGAAGGCTCGCTCGAGCGCTTCCAGACCGAGCTCGATCGGCTGGGCGTCAACGATGCGCTGGAAGCCGCGGGCATCCAGCCCGGCGAAACCGTGCGGATCGCAGGCATCGAGTTCGAGTACCAGCCGTGAGCGCGACCCATGAACGCATCGGCGTGCTTGGCGGCACCTTCGATCCCATCCACGTGGGGCATCTGGCTGCGGCGCGCGCGGCGATGGACTGCGCACAGCTCGATCGGATCATCTTCGTCCCCACCGGGCGGCCGCCTCACCGGCCTCCGACCGCGACCGAGCCCGGCCATAGGCTCGAGATGACACGTCTCGCAACGTCGTCGGATAAGCGCTTTGAAGTCTCTGACGTCGAGGTGAAGCGACCCGGTCGATCGTTCACGTCCGACACGCTTCGCGAGCTGCACGCACAGCATCGTGAGGACCAGCTGTTTCTCATCCTCGGCTGGGACGCGGCCCGGCTGTTCAAGACGTGGCACGAGCCCGACAAGGTGCGGCAGCTGGCGACGATCACGGTGGTCGCGCGTCCGGGCAGCGGATCTCCTCAGCAGTCCGACCTCGACGCTGCCGGCCTGGAAGGCAAGGGCGTCATCCTCTGCCTGGTGCGGACGCCCGACGTCTCCGCAAGCGAGATCCGTCAGGTCATCAAGGAAGGGCGATCGATCGAGGGCAAGGTGCCGCCGGCGGTCGAGCGGTACATCGCCGCCCATCGCTTGTACCTTTAATGAGTTGAAGGCTGCTCGCACAACGCCTCTGCAGCTGGCCCGGCTGCTGCGCGGCGCGGCGGTGGACAAGAAAGCCTGGGACGCCGTCGTCATCGACGTCCGCGACAAGACCTCAGTTGCCGATTACTTCGTCGTCTGCGAAGGCGAGACCGACCGCCAGGTCCGAGCGATCGCGGACGGCATGGTCGATGCGGCCAAGGATCGGGAGCTCAGGCCCCTGGCGGTTGACGGCTACGACGACGCCACGTGGATCCTGCTCGACTTCGACTCGGTGCTGGCCCACGTTTTCCTGCCCGGCGAGCGGTCCTACTACGACCTGGAGAGTCTGTGGGGCCGGGCCGATAAGCGCCGTCGACAATCTAACCAGAACTAGGTGCAGCCTCAGGCCGGATTTATTCCGGCCGTCCCCATGCGTGCCACCTTCCAAGCGCCACCAAGCGTGGCCGAGGAGAGGGGTTGGTCCGCGGAGGGGACATCTGTCCCCACCGCGATTTGCGACCTGGAGAGCTTGTGGGGCCGGGCCGATAAGCGCCGTCGAAAAGCCGTTTAGACAACTACCATTGGTGGGCCGTGGCGCACCCCGCAGACAGCCGAGGCCGCAGTCCCCAGCAATCGTTCGGTGACCTTGACAAACCGCTGTACACGATCAGCGTCGCCGCGGAGATCCTCGAGACGCACCCTCGGACCCTCATGCTCTACGAGGACGCCGGTCTCATCGAGCCGTTTCGCACCTCGACCAACCGGCGGCGCTACTCGCAGCGTGATATCAGCAAGGTCCAGGTGATCCAGCACCTCACCCGCGAAAAGGGAGTCACGCTTGCGGGGGTCAGGCACATCCTGAGCCTGTTCGAGACCATGAAGCGGCATCGAGTCGAGCCGCCCGCGGATCTACGAGAGGTGTTCGACCGCTACTCGCAAATTATTTAGCGCCGATTCGGCGCGTTTGGTGCCAAACGTGCGTTTCGAGGCGCTGCATAACGAGCGTTTGGTGCCAAACGTGCGGAATGCGGGTTTCGAGAGGTCGGCCTAGTGGAGGCTCTTCAAGATCTGGATGATGGCCGGTCCGAGGAGGACGATCCACAGCACCGGGAAGATGCAGCCCACCATCGGGAACACCATCCGTGACGAGGCCTGGGCCGCCCGCTCCTGAGCGGTCTGGCGCTGGCGGCGCCGCATCTCCATCGCCTGGACTCGCAGCAGCCGAGCGATCGGAACGCCCATCTGGTCCGACTGGACGATCGATTCAACCAGGTGATGCAGGTCGGACACGCCCGTCGACTCGGCCATGTGCTCCAGCGCGGCCATGCGCGGGCGGCCGAGACGGATCTCGCGCAGCACCTTGCCGATCTCGTCGCCCAGCGCGTTGTGGAAGCGCTCGGTGATGCTCAGAAGACCTTCGTCGAGGCTCATCCCGGACTCGACGACCAGGGTCAGCAGGTCGGTCGCCTCGGCCAGCGAGCGCTCGATCTGGTGGCGTCGCTGTGAGATCCGCTGCTGGAGCCACAGGCTGGGGGTCATATAGCCGAGCAACGCCGCGATCGCCCCCGCGGCCGGCGCAACTACGAGTGACGGGATCGGCAGGCGCAAGAAGACGCCGATCGTGAGCCCGATGATCGCGAACAGGGCCGCCAGCGCGTATCGCAGTGCGTGGAACCCGGCCGGGGTCAGGCCGCCCGGGTCGCCGGCGCGGCTCAGCTTCTGACGCAATGGCGCGGTGGTGTGCGCCGGCATGCGCGCGGTGAGCGGGCGCGAAACAGCCTCGAGCTGCTTGAGCCAGGTGGTCCGCCCCTGCGCCGCGGGCCATGCGCCGTTGGTCGCGGCCACGGGCTTGGTCTGGTCGATGGCGATGAAGTAGGCGGCGACCACGATCCCGCAGATGACGCCCGCCGAGATCGCGATCAGGAATCCCGTCGACATCAGCTTTGGAGCGCGGTCATGCGCCGGATCAGGATGTTGCCGACCAGGATCAGCAGCCCCGCGATCGCGAGCAGGACGTAGCCCACGAAAGTGCTCGTCATCGGCGCGAAGTAGCCGGGCACGAACACATACAGGCCCAGCGCGAGCAGGATCGGCAGGCCCGTGATGATGGATGCCGAAGCCCTCGATTGAGCGGTGAGAACGCTCATGTCGCGCTTGGTTTGCAAGCGATCGCGAAGCGTGTCGGAGATGGTGTCCAGCACCTCGGCGAGGTTGCCTCCAACCCGGGTGTGCAGAAGGATTGCCGTGACTATGAATTCCAGGTCGGGGCTGTTTATGCGCAGCAGCAGCGCGCTGAGCGCGTCCTCGACCGACGTGCCGAGAGTGATCTCGGTGGTCACGCGCTCGAACTCTGTCGACACAGGCGGCTGTGACTTGGACGCTACGGTCTCGAGCGCGCGGTCGATCGCATACCCGGTCTTCAGGGAGTTGGAGAGCAGCTGCAGCATGCCGGCGAGCTGCTCGTTGAACATGTTCTGACGGCGCCGCTGCAGGTAGTTGACGAGGAGCGGCGGGATGATGAAGCCCAAGGCGGCGATCACGATCGGCCCGATCGAGATTCCGAAGCGAAACAGGCCGATCAATGCGCCCAGCCCCACGGCCCCGATGCGGACCAGCAGGTACTCCGCCGGCGTGATGTTGAGCCCGGCGCGAGCAAGGTCCTCGGTGAGCGTCGGCTTGCCCTCGGCCGTTCGCCGAAGGCTCAGGTTTTCGGCCGCCGGGCGCAGCAGCCTCTCGACAAGCTCGCGGGGCGTCGCTCGCGGGGGGCGCTCCGTTTCGTCCGGACGGCTGCGCTCCTTGCGGACGCGGTCGAGGCTCCAGAAGAACACCGCGATGGCGGCCGCCATCGGGACGGCTACGGCGAGGAGGTTCGTGAGGTCCATATCGGCCTAGAAGAGTGTCGGGTAGGCCTTCTGGACCGTCTGCAGAGTGACCCCCTGCGCCGAGTTGACGTTCGGGCACCCGGGATCGGGGGTCTGGGCGCCGCCGCTCAGGTAGTCGTGGAACGACTCGAGCGAATACTTGAGTGAGGCGTAGTTCACGAACCATGTGATGACCTCGGCCTGGCACTGTGTGACGACGACCGTCAGGCTGGTGACCGACGCCGAGCCGCCAGTCGAGCCGTTCGTGCCCACCTTGATGACGTGCAGGTTGGTGAATATCGTCTTCGAGGCGACCTTGCCGCCGGCCGACACGGTCGCGATCACCGAGATGTAGTCGTCGGGCTGGATGTAGTCGGCCACGCCTTGCTGCTCGCTCGTGGGGATCGTGAGCGCCACGTACCCGGACGGTATGGGCAGGAACTCAGACTGAGATCCGAGCGCCTGGCTTGGCTTGACGACCACGTTAGAGGTGATCTCCTGCCCGGTGAGGATCGTTACCAAGGGGATCATGCCCTGGACATCGGAGATCCGGTTGAAGAAGACCTGGGGGTAGTTGTTGGGCACTGGCATCCGTTTGATCTCGAGCGAGACGGCGTCGATCGGCAGCCGGGGCTGCAGATCCTTGGTGGCGACCACCACCGACTGGTACGGGACATTGCTCGCGGAGCTTGCATTCAGCGCTACGAGCACGAAGGCCACGATGACCACGAGGGCCAGGACGATGCCGAGTAGGGTGAACGGCCGGCGGGAGGTCAGGCCCCTAAAAACGCTCAAGGCCGACCCATCATAGGCAAGATATCCGCGGTGCCGTCGCTCTTAAGTCCCCCTGATCGTCGCGCCCCCAAGCGCCAGTCCGGGCAGTCGATGGTGGAGTTCGCCCTGTCGTCCGTGGTGCTGCTCCTGATCGTCGGCGGGCTTGTCGACATCGGGCGGGCGATCTACGTGTCGGAGATCATCTCGAGCGCAGCCCGGGAGGGAGCGCGCCATGGCGCCTGGTTCGACGCCCCCAACCAGTCACACCCCTATCTCGACGACGCCCAGATCCAGGCGGCGGTCGACCTCGAGCTGCAGGCGATGTGGCCGGCAGGCTCGGTCCTCAAGAACTCGGCGGGAACGACCTGCCCCACGCCGACCGACGGCAACGCGTATCACAACCCGCCATATGTCAGCTCGGCGTACCCGACCACCGCGAACCAGCCCTGGCTGTACATCTGCTACGACAACACGAACGGCATCGACTTCACGTCACCAGCCACCGGGCAGAGCCAGCAGGACGTCAACGTGATCGTCCTCTATTCGTATGGGCCCCTGACCCCGCTGATCACGGCTCAGTTCGGCACCTTCCACCTGGCCGCAAACGAGCACATCACAGTGCAGGGGCCATGAGGTCGCGGACGAAGAGATCCCACGGCCGGCAGCGATCGCAGGCCCTTATCGAGTTCGCGCTGATCTCGCCCGTCCTGCTGCTGCTCCTCTTCGGCATCATCGACATCGGGCGTGCCGTCTTCTACTACGACACGCTCGGCCACGCCGCGCGCGAGGGGGCGCGCAGCGCCGTCCAGGCATCCAACCGGCTGCCAACCAATGCGGACGTCCTGAACGCTGTCACCTCGCAGCTCGCCGGCATCCCGAACTCAGCGCCGTGCCCGCAAGGGCCCATCAGCACCGCGACTCCTCCTGACAACAGCGCCTGGGTCTACGTGACCGAGCCTGCCCCACCGGCATCGGTGGAGACGAACCCGCCGATGAATGCGCCTGGCGGCGAGTATGGCGCGGCCGCCAGCGGACCCTGCAGCGCCACCAATCCCGCCTCCGGCAACACGCCTCTTCAGGTGACGATCCGCTTCAACCTCATCCTGATCACGCCGGTGATCGCCCAGGCGACCGCGGATCACATCATCATCACGGCCACGGCGGTCTTCCGAACCGAGTATTGATTCAGTCCCAACGAGGCCAGGCGATCGTGTTGATCGCGATCATGCTGGCGGTGGTGGTCGGGATGGCGGCGCTCGCCATCGACGGATCTCGCGCATATGCCCTGCGCCGCGACCTGCAAGCCGCTGTCGACGCGGCGGCCCTTGCCGCGGCCGACAACCTCCAGCAGACAGGCAGCTACTCGTCGGCGGAGCAGGCGGCCACCACGATCTTCGAAGCCAACCTGCGCCTGTATGGCGGCCCCGCGTGCTCGCCGGTCTACGGCGCCCCGGGCTCGAACCCGCTGACCATCACCTGCTCGTTCGGCGACGGGACGGTTCTCACGCAGGTCGTGTCGGGGCTCGGGGCCCAGGGGAGCCAGTTCAAGCTCACCGCGGCCAGATCCCTCCAACTCCAGTTCGCCCGCATCTTCACCAACTCCAACCCGACTATTGACGGCACTGCCACCGGGAGCGTCAACAATCTCCTCTACACGCCGACCATCGCGGCGCTGGGCCAGTCCGGATGCGGCGGCATCGGCGGCAGCGTGATCTCGCTCAGCGGGGGCGGCACCCTCACCGTGACCGGTGACGTCGTCGCGAGCGGCTCGATATCGGTTTCGTCGTCCGCCCTCAGGGTGGCGGGAGACATCTACGCCCGCTGCCAGGCCAATGTGCCCGGCGCGCAGACGGCCTGCTACCCGAGCGGCGCTTCGGCCCCGTGCACGTATCCCGACATCGCCGGCGCCACCAGGTCCGGATACCACTACATCGACCCGAGCTACCCGCCGCCCGTGGTCCTGGGAGGCGCGCGCAGCGTGGGCGGGGGCAGCGTCGTGCTGGTGCCCGGGACCTACGCCGCTAGCGCCACCTTCAACAGCGGGACTTGCTGGTTCCTGAGCGGCGGGGTCTACGAATGGCAGGGCGGCTACACGAACAGCAGCGATTTCGTCAGCAACGAGTTGAAACCGCCCGACGAGCCCGACCTGACCGATAGCGGAGAGCGGTCGGCGAACCAGTTCTGGGACACGAACAACGCGAGCTGCTCTGGCGGCGTGCAGGTGAGTACCACTAGCGGTCCGGGCGGCATCCCCGTCGGCAGGTGGGCATTCGTGGTCACATCGACAAGAACTGACACGTATGCGGGCCGCACATACACACGCGAGAGCGCGCCTTCGATGTGCTACCTGCAGAACGTCAACAACAGCGGTCAGAACGTTCAGATCGTCATCAGCAACGTGCCTGGTGCAACGTCCTACAACATCTACGCGGCTCCTCCGAACAACCGATGCGCGGGCCCTTTCGGCCTGGTCGACACGCTTCCGGTCAGCGGCACCCCGAGCAACAGCAACACCCGTACTTGTCCCGCGTTCTCTGGCAGTGGATGCAGCCTCGGCCTCGAATCAATCAGTCTCGACGCGATCGACCTCGGTCCGCCCTTCGCGCCCAACATGCTTGCCGCCCCGGGGGTGGTCGGCGCTTATCCCCCGAGCAGCGAGACATCGCCGCTCCTGTCCGGCCTTCCGAACCAGAATCCCGGCCGCGGCGGCGGGGCGGCGGGGGATCGCGCCAACGAGAACAACTGCGAAACGACCGGCGGCATATACGCGACCTGTCCGAATGCGGTGACGCCCGGCGCCGTCGAGTTGTACCTCCCCGCCGGTGGCTGCATCAACGCCACCAGCGGCGGGGACAACTTCATATTCAGCGGCTACCAGTACGACTGGATCGCGGTGTATGGGCCAGGATCCAACTACCCGCCGGCCAACACCTGCGCCGCCGTGCTGAGCGCGAGCGGTAATTCGGCTTATGTGGGTCTGGTTTACATGGCGTCTGCTTCAATGGCGATCACATCTCCTTATGCATTCGAAGGTGGGTCGGGCGGCCTCATCGCGAACGCGGTGTCTTTCACCGGGTCGATGCCGACTATCACCATCAACCGCGGATTCACGCCTGTGCCGCCGGCGGCCAGGCTCACCGGCTGACGGCAACAGGACCCAGCGGGGCCAGGCCATCGTCCTGGTCGGCATCATGGTGGCGGTCGTGGTGGGCATGGCCGCGCTCGCGGTCGATGGCGCCCGTGCATATGCGCTGAGGCGTGACCTTCAGGCGGCCACCGACGCCGCGGCGCTGGCCGCCGGGGACAACTTCCAGCAGACGCGGAGCTTCATCTTGGCTGAGCAGGCGGCGACGACCAGCTTCGGCACCAACGTCAGGCTCTACTCCTCCCCTTCGTGCGCGCCCGGCTACGGATCGCCCGGTGCGTCGCCGCGGACAATCACGTGTACGTACTCCGATGGGACCGTGCTGACCCAGGTCGTGACGGCGCTCGGACCGGCCGGCACTCAGTTCACCGTGAGCGCCTCCCGGTCCCTCGTGCTTCAGTTCGCACGCATCCTCACCGCCGGGTCTTCGCCGCAGCTATCCGCGGCCGCGTCCGCCGGCGTGGGCAACCTGCTGTACTCGCCCACGGTGGCCGCCCTCAGCCAAGCAGGGTGTGGGGGAATGCCCGGCAACGCGATCACGACCACCACTGGAGGCACCCTCAGCATCGTTGGTGACATGGTTTCGAGCGGGGCCATCTCCATCTCGTTTGCCGGATCGGCGCAGGTCGCGGGTGATGTGTACGCCCGCTGCCAGCCTTCCGTTCCCGGCGTCACCACGATGTGCTATCCGAGCGGAGCCTCGGTCCCGTGCACCTATCCCGACGTAGCCGGAGTCACGCGATCCGGGTACAACTTCGTCGACCCCAACTACCCGGCTCCCGCTGTCGTGGGTGGCGCGCAATCGCGGCCGCCAACCGGCGGAGGCCCTGTGGTCCTGTCACCCGGCACATACGCCGTCGACCCGGCCTTGGGCGCCGGCCTTTGCTACTTTCTCGCCGGCGGCGTCTACCAGTGGCAGGGCGGCTACACCAACAACGGCAGCTTCGTGTCCAACGAGCTGAGGCCCCCAGACGAGCCCCTGTACAACAACAACACCATTCTGGCCGGCCACCAGCTTTGGAACGAGGACAATGTCAGGTGCGCCGGCTCGGCCCAGGTGACCGTGATCTCCGGGGCCAGGAACATCCCGCCAGGCAACTGGTCGCTGGTGCTGACTTCGACTCGAACCGCGATCTACAGCGGCCAATCCTATGTGCGTGAAAGCGCTCCCTCGATCTGCTACCCCGCGCATATCGCCGGCAGCGGCCAGAACATCCAGGTCGTGGTGAGCAACGTGCCCGGGGCAACCGCATACAACATCTATGCGGGTCCGAGTGGCTGCGGCGGCCCGTTCGGCCTGGCCAAGACCCTGGCTGTGGCAGGCACCCCACAGAACACCGCCACGGCGGGTTGCCCAGCCTTTTCAGGCAGCGCATGCAGCCTCGGGAACGAGTCCATCACCCTGGACGGCAATGACCTAGGGGCTCCATTCGCTCCCAACGCGCTGGCTGCGCCTGGAGTCATCGGGTCTTATCCCCCCGACGGCGAAACCGCGCCGCTCAGGAGCAACCTTCCGAACGAGAACGCAAGCCGTGCCACTCCGCCACACGGCGACCGCGCCAACGAGAACCAATGCGACACGGTCGGCGGAGCGCTCACTACATGTGCGGGGCCGATCACCCCGGGGGCGGTCGCATTCGTCATCCCGAACGGCGGATGTCTCAACGACACGAGCAGCGGCGACAACATCGTCTTCAGCGGCTACCAGTACAACTGGATGGCGCTCTACGAACCGGGCAACGCTTATCCGCCGGCGAATACGTGCAGCAACTTCCTGGGCGCGGCCATCGACTCGGCGTTCATCGGGTTCGTGTACACGCCCGCGGCGGGCATCACGGTCTCCAAGGCCTCGAGCTTTCGAACCGATGAGGAGGGCGGCGTCATCGCCTACACGCTGACGTTCACCGGCCAGATGCCGACGATCATCGGGGACCCCGCCGAATACGGGCCGGCGCCCGTGGCGGCCAAGCTGACGGGCTAGCCCTGCTAGGTGACCTCCGCTTCGTGAGCTGCGTGCTCATGCGGCCGCGGCTTCTCCGCCGCCACGCCGTCGGCGCCGATCTCGTGCAGCCGCGCGTGCACGCTTGCGACAGCCTTGGTGTCCCCGAGCTCCTCGTAGCGGCCGAGCGCACCGCTCCACGCGGCCTTTGCGTCGTTGTTGCGCCCCAAGCCCCAGAACGCCTGACCTCGAAGCGCCAGCGCTTGGGCTCGTTCGCGGATCTTGTCTCCTGGCAGCAGCTGCAGGGTCAGCTCGACCAGCCGCAGCACCTCTTCGAAGGCGCCGACCGCCATCGCGTTGGCCGCGGCTTGAGCGAGATAGCCCGACGTCTTCACCGGGTCGGCCGAGGTGCCCGCCTGGTAGAGGTGATGAGCGATCTCAGCCGCGCGCTCGGCGGCGCTCTTACCGTAGCCGCGCTCGAGGGTGCCGGCCACCGCCAGGTGGTATGCCTGCAGGCGCGGCAGCGGCAGCACGGCGAGGACGCGCTGGCGCACCAGGTCGTGGCTGAAGCGGAATCGATCCTGGCCCGCCGAGGTCAGAAAATGGCCGCGCGTGGCCTCGTCGATGGCATCGCGAAGCTCATGACCTGACAGCTCGCCGAAGGCCTCGAGCAATGGGATGTCGAAGTCGCGCCCGATGACGGCCGCGGCGACGAGCATCCGCTGGGCAGGCTCGCTCAGCCTCTCCAGCCTGCGCCCGATGATCCCCCGCACGGAGTTGGCGAGCTCCAGGTCCTCTTCTGTGAAGCTGGCCTGCACGCGCCGGTGGCCGCCGAGCATCGTCTCGGAGTCGGCCATGTACAGGTACGAATGCTCGACGAAGAGCGGGTTGCCTTCGGTCGCGGCCTGGATGCCGATGAGCTGCACGGGCGTCAACGTCGTCTCGCCGAGGACGTGGACCATCTTCTCGACCTCGCGGTCCGACAGCCGGCCGAGCGAGATGCGCTGCGCGCGGCGCCTCCGCAGAAGCCGCGAAGCGGCAATCGTGAAAGGGCGCGCCGAGTCGAGCTCCGACTCCCAGTAGGTCCCCAGCACGACGACCCGGCTCCCGCTGAGGCGCTCGGCGATGTCGCGCAGCAGCAGCACGGTTTCCTCATCGGCCCACTGGAGGTCGTCGAGCACGATCAGGAGCGGCTTCCCGCCCTGGCAGCCGGTCAGGAATTCGAAGACAGCCTTGAACAATCGCTCTCTGAGCTGGTCGGCGGGCACTTCGACCGGCTGGCTCATGCCGCGCACCTTCTGCCGCAGGCCGGGCACGAGCTGGGCCAGGAGCGGGCCACTCTCGCCGACCGCGTCTTGCAGCGCCTTGACGCCAGCGCTCGTGACCGCCGCCGCGAGCACGTCTCGGAACGGACCCAGCGGTGTGGTGTCCTGCTCGGCGCAGCGTCCACTGAGCACCCACCAGCCTTTCTTCGCCGCCTCGGAGGCGACCTCGGCGACCAGCCGTGATGCGCCGATGCCCGGCACGCCGGCGACGAAAAGCATTCCGCCGGAGCCGGTGGCGGCCCGGTCGAGCGTCATGCGGATGTCGAGGCGTTCCTGCTCGCGGCCGACAAAGCCGTCGCCGGTCGGCAGGACCGGGGTCGCCGACGGCACCTCGGCCGGCGTCACATCGTGCAGGCGGAAGCGATCCGGAAAGCCCTTCAGCTTGTAGCGGCCACGGTAGCCGAACTTCATCTCAGCGACCGGGCCCACCAGCTCGCGGACGACCTCAGAGACGAGGATCTGCCCGCCCCGCGCTTTGCCGGCGACGCGCGCGGCGACGTTGACAGCAGCGCCGAAGATGTCGCCCGCCTCCTCGACCACCTCGCCGGTGTTGATCCCGATGCGGATCTTCAGCTTGCGCTCCGGATTCTGCTTGCTGTACTCGGCGATCGAGCGCTGGATCTCGATGGCGCATTCGACGGCGTGGCGACTCGATCCGAAGCTCACCATCACGCCGTCGCCGAGGCCCTTGATCCGGCGCCCCGCATGTTCGGTGATCTTGTCTTCGATGATCGCCTCGTACGCCTTCATGATCTCGTGCGAGAGCGTGAAGCCTCGGCTCGAGAGCATCTGGGTCGAGCCCTCGACGTCGGTGAACATGATCGTGACGGTGCCTTCGCTCTGACCCGCGGAGAGGCTGCTGATGATGGTCTCGGGAGTCAGCGCTTGCGCCGGGTCGACAGATTGACCGAGGCCTTCGGCGACCGCTTTCAAAAGTGCGGGGTCGGCACGGAAACCGGCTTCACCCTGCGGGTACTTGATCAGCTGCAGCAGGTTCGCGCCAACGGCCTGACGCAGCTCCCGCCCGGCAACCTCCTTGCTCACATGGCTGAGGGCGGCGTAGTCGCTCGCTTTCAGCTCGGCGCCTTCGAAAGCCTGGGTGATGGCCGGCGCCAGTCTCAGGTTGAGGCCCTTCCGGCTGATGAGGCTTTCGACCACAGCCTTGATCCGGCGTGTCGCACCGGTGCCGCTGGGGCCGGTTGTGTGTGTGATCGGCAGCATCCCGACGAAACCGCTGTTGGCTGCGGCCGCCATGTTGCCCAGGGCTGTCGTGGCGCGCGCCATTGCCGTGGCCGCCTGCAGCGCTTGCGACGCCGTGCCTGCGTTCTCGGCATACGTCGGGCCCGCGCGCGCGCCGCGGGAGGGCGTGAGCTCGGGCGGCAGCTCAAAAGCGGGCTGCGCAGGCGCCGGCCGCTGCGCGCGCGGATAAGCGACTGGAGGCGGTGGTTCGTAATCCGGTCTCGCGGGGGCGGGCGCGGACGCTTGCGCGGGCGAGGCGGCCTGGAGGTCGGCGACCGCGGAGCGCGCCGCATCGATCAGCTTGCGCATCTCTTCCTGCATCTCGGGCGTCGAAGCCATCGTCTGCGCCGGCGTGGTGTCGGAAGCCTGAACGGTGCGCGATTCCTGCTGCTGCTGCGGCCTCAAATCGCCCGGCCGGTCGGAGCTGAACGGCACCACGACCACCTGGCGGACCACGTTCTCGCCGCCGCCGCCTCGCGCCGCGGCCATGAGCGGGTCCTTGACGACGGGCATCATGCTGTCCGATCCGGCGGGGACGAATCGCGACTTGACGGGATCGAACAGATCCTTGTCGACCTGCACTCCGTAGAACGCCGCCTTGTCCAGCGACGTCGGCACGTAGCCGGTCGCGTTGTACTCGAGTCGCAGGTCCGAGCCCATGCCGAGAAGGAAGATGTCGCGGAGGATCGCGCCATTGGAGTCGTAGCCGACGACCTCCGCGATCTGAGCGATCTTCCTCCGGCCGTCGGGCATGCGTGCCTGGTGCACGATCAGGTTCACGGCGGAGGCGATCTGTGCGCGCACGGCCTCGAACGGGATGTCGATCGACGCCATCATCACCATCGTCTCGAGGCGGGACAGGGCGTCCCGCGCGGAGTTGGAGTGGATCGTCGACATGCTTCCGTCATGGCCGGTGTTCATGGCCTGAAGCATGTCGAGGGCCTCGGCGCCGCGGACCTCCCCGACCAGGATCCTGTCTGGACGCATACGGAGGCTGTTGCGCAGCAGCTGCCGGATCGTCAGCTCTCCTTTGCCCTCGACGTTGGGCGGCCGGTGCTCGAGCGCGATGACGTGAGGGTGGTCGATCTGCAGCTCGGCGGCGTCCTCGATCGTGATGACGCGCTGGTTGTGAGGGATGAAGCGCGCGATGACGTTGAGGGTCGTGGTCTTGCCGGAACCCGTGCCGCCGGAGACGAGCACGTTCATGCGTCCGAGCACCGCGGCCTTCAGGAACTCCGCCATCGCGGGGCTGAGGCTGCCCTCTCGCGTGAGGTCCTCCATGCCCAGCACGGCATCCTTGAACTTGCGGATGGTGAGCGCGGCCCCGTGGATCGCCGCGGGCCTGATGATCGCGTTCACGCGGCTCCCGTCCGGCAAGCGGGCGTCGACCATCGGGTTGAGACCGTCGATGTGCCGGCCGGTGGTGGCGACCATGCGCCGGATCGTCTCGAGGAGCTGGTTCTCGTCCTCGAAACGAACCTCGGCCTTGGTGAGGACGCCGCGACGCTCGATGAAAACCTGGTCGGGGCCGTTGACCATGATCTCGCTGACCGAGCGGTCGTGGAGGAGGCCATCGAGCGGTCCATAACCGACCGCAGCGCGCAGGATGATGTCGGCGAGCGCCGTCTTCTCGGGAGCGCTGAGCTCGATGCCATCCTCGGCGAGGAAACGATCGAGGTGGGTGCGAACCGCACGCGAGAAGGCGAGCGTGTCGCCCGTCGTGAGGCCGACATCGCGGATGAGCGCGAGCCGGTCGCGAAAATCGTTGGCGAGCCGATTGAGGTCGCGACCCTCTCGAGCCGCGGCTTCCATGATGTCGCTGCGGCGGCGATGCTGCGGGCCGACGTCTGAAGTGCTGGTCCAAGCGTCGACGAACTGCATCTCCAGCAGCGCTGCCGAGGCGGCCACCGCGGGGATCACGCGCTGACTCTCGGTCAGCCGGATCTGGATCGCGAGGCCGGCGCCATCCGCCCCCTGGCTGGGATCCATGTAGGCGGCGATCCACTCGCCGTCACGAAATCGCAAGATGGCCTTGCGTGCCGAGCTCCTGTCGCCTGGGTCCGGCTCGAGGTTGGCGTCGTCGACCGAGCCGAGGACGACGTATTTGATGTCGCGCACGGGAATCCAGCGCGCGCGGTCGGAGTCCGGGGGTGTAAAGATCGGAAAGCCTTCCGTCGTGAGGATGCGCGCATCCGACTCGCCGTCTTCGAGGCCGCCGTCGAGACGGTGCACGGAGACCTTGATGCGCGTGCCGTGCCTGCTGTCGGCGGCACGCTGCTGCAGGGTCGCGGGAGCCTCGATTGGCTCGCTGGCTATATCACTCATAAGGCGTCAACCTCACGCGATGATAGCCTCGGTCTGGCGCAACCCAACCCCTTTAGACGATCCATTGGAATCCTCATCTGGTGTTCCCATGGCGATCGGGAGGGCGGCGGCGGTCGAGCACCCATTTTGAACCCGGCATTCGCTTCGCCACGCCCTTGACCTCAGCGGCCCGCGCCGCCACGGCGGCAGCGCTCGCATACCTGCCGGCCTCCGCGATGACGACCCCGATCGATACCGTCACGAACTCGGCGCGGATCTTGTTGCCGTTGCGCTCTTCGTACTCGATCCACCCGCGCTCGCGGTCGAGCAGGTCGTAAAGGGCAGGCACGGCGGCGTCGAAGCGCTTCGTGATCTCGTCGGCGATCGGCTCCGCGAGCGCAGGCTCGGTGAGGATGACGAAGTCATCCCCGCCGACGTGGCCCGCGAAGTGCCGCTTGGAGGGGTTTGCCTCGAGCACCTCGAGGATGATCGTCGACAGTGTCTTGATGACGTCGTCCCCGCGCACGAAGCCGTAGTGGTCGTTGTAGCTCTTGAAGGCGTCGATGTCGGGGTAGAGGACCGCGAAGCGATCGTTGGCGACGAGACGGTTCGTGATCTCGCGCAGGATGTCGGAGTTGCCGCTCATGCCGGTCAACGGATTCAGCTCACGCGTGGTCGTGGCCCGCGTGATGACGGCGCGCAGGCGAGCCACCAGCTCTTCGGGGATGAATGGTTTGGTCACATAGTCGTCGGCGCCGTTGAGCAGGTGGTCAACCTTGTCCTTGAGCGAGCTTCGCACCGTGAGAAAGACGACCGGGATCAAACGTGTTCGGAAGTCCTTGCGCAGCTCGATGAGGATCTCCTCGCCGGTAGTCGCGCCGAGCATCAGGTCGAGAACGATGATGTCGGGTCGCCAGTCGACAGCCGCATCATGCGCGGCGTGGCCGTCGCCGACGGCGACGCATTCGAACCCCGCGCGCTCCAGCACGCGTTTGATGAGCTTGAGCATCTGCTCGTCGTCATCGACCACGAGGACCAGATCGCGATCGGTTTGGGGAGCCTCCGACGGAGCGGCTCTGGCGGCCCTTCTCATGACGGTCACGCCGTACCTGCCCCTTCGGTTTCGACCGCTTTGACAAGGCGACGCCGAAGCTCGTCAGTGAGCTCGAGGGCGCGGTCTGCTGCCGTACGGATCTCTGCGATGTCGGCCTTGATCGCCTCTGGATCTGTGGTCTCGTCCGCGATCAGCTCGCAGTAGTTGACGATGACCGCGAGGAGGTTGCGGAAATCGTGGATGAGCACGCGGTTGGGGTCGGGCTGCTCTGTCCCGTCGTTCACAGCCGCTTCACCAGACGCCACCTGTTCACCTCGCTCACCCGTTCGTAGTCCAGCTCATCGAGCACCTTGCGGGCGATCGCGAGGCCGCGGCCCACCTCGCTGGTCGGAGCTGGCATCGCGCGGGTGAGGTGATTATGAAGTGGTGGTCCCCAGTCGGTTAACAATGCGGTTAGCGTGTCCGACTCGAGCCTGAGCTCGAACTCGACTTTGGGTTCCGTCGAGCCCGGAGGGTGGGCGTAGCGGAGCACGTTGGACCCGATCTCGGCGAGCGCGAGCTCGAACACCATGATCGAGCGGTCGCCCACGTCGCGGCCGATGCGCTCTCGGACGAGCTCCACCGAGCGGTGAAGCGTGTCGAGGCCGTCCTCGAGATGGGTGAGCGTGGCGCGGAACTCGAACGATCGGGCCGGCGTGAGGTCCTCAGAAATCAGTCAGGGCTTCCTCGACCGTGGCGTAGTACGGGAACACCCGGTCCAGGGTGGTCAGCTCCAATACCACCCGAACCTGCTGGTTGGGCGCCGCCAGTCTCAGATCGCCCTTCGAGCTGCGCACCTGCTTGAGCGCAGCCACCACCGAGCCCAGGCCAGAGCTGTCCACGAAGCTCACCCCTTCCATGTCGATCACGAGCCGGGGCTGGCCGCTCTTCACCGCCTCGCTGACTGCTTCTTTCAGCGCGGGCGCCCCCGCCACGTCGAGGCGGCCGGACGGAGCGAGCACCGTCACGCCGGCGTCCGTCTGCCGGCTTTCGACGTCCAGGGTCATCCGGAAAGCCTATATCGACCGACCCTGGATTCGCCCCCCTTACACTCCTGGGACGATGGCCTCTGGAGACGGCGCTACCGGGCAGCGGCTCTTGATCGTCGAGGACGAGCAGGCGCTGGCGAACGCGATGGCGCGAACGCTTCGGAGCCGCGGATTCCAGGCCGACATCGCCCTGACCGGAGCTGAAGCGAGAGAGCGCTTCGCGGCGGTCGAGTACGCACTCGTGCTCATGGACATCAGGCTGCCCGACGAGAGCGGGTACGGCCTGCTCGAGGAGCTGCACAAGAAGCGTCCGGCACCTGCGGTGGTCATGATCTCGGGTGTCGACGATCCGGAGCTTGGCAAGGCGGCTGTCGACCACGGCGCGTATGGCTACTACGTCAAGCCGGTCGGCGCCACCGAGATGTACCTCGCCGCCGTGAACGCGCTGCGGCGCCGAAGCCTCGAGCTCGAGTACCGCGCCAATCTCGAGCGGCTCGAGTCGATGGTCGCCGAGCGCTCGGACCAGATGGCGCGTGCGGCGGCGCTGCAGGCCGGCATGCTGCCGGCCTCGCCCTTGCGTGGCCAGGGGTTCGAGATCGCCGCCTCATTCACCCCGGCGCGAGAGATCAGCGGCGACTTCTACGACTGGCACCAGCCGAACCCGAGATTTCTTACCGTGACGCTCGGCGACGTGATGGGCAAGGGCCTGCCGGCCGCGATCATGATGGCGACGGTTCGAGCGGCGCTCCGTGGGTCGGCGCGCCTCGAGGACATGGAGGAAGGAGTGAATCTGGCGGCGAGGGTGATGGCCACCGCGCTCGAGGTCAACCACGCTTACGTGACCCTCTTCCATGCGGTGCTGGACACCGAGACCGGCGATCTGAGTTACATCGACGCCGGACATGGTTACACGCGCTTGCTCAGAGGCTCTACCGGCCAGGACGTGTTGACGCGACGGAGCGCGCCGATCGGCATCTTTCCCGACAGCAAGTTCGCCGTCGGCACGGAAAAGCTCGAGGTGGGCGACACCCTGGTCGTCTTCTCGGATGGGCTGATCGATCTCCGTCCGGACATGGCGACGAAAGAGGTGCTGCTGCCGTACGACGCGCGGCGCGCGTCCAATGTTCAGGATCTCGTCGATGTGCTCGCGCAGGGCTCGCGGAGCCGGGAGCTCATGGACGACGTGACGGTGCTAGCCCTGCGCCGCCTCTGAGAGTTCGGCGCCACCAATTCCGCGCGTTTGGATCAACACGCGCGTTTTTGCGGGCGGGGTTTCGCGCGTTTTGCGCAAGACGTGCGTTATCCGGTGTCGGAGTCAGAGCCGCACGCACCTGTGCCACGACGACGTCCGGCTGACGATGGATATCCGCGGCTGTGAAACGCAACAGGCGAAAGCCGGCATTGATCAGCAGGTTCTGCCTGCGGTCGTCTTCGACCAAACGCTCCCGGTGATTGCCGCCGTCATATTCCAGAACGAGGCGGGCCGACGGGTAATAGAGGTCTGCCCTACCGACAAACTGCTTATTGCTGTCGCGGAGGTCTGTCTGGACCTCCGGGTACGGCAGGCCGGCCTGGATGAGCAGCCAGCGAAGCCGTGTCTCCATTGGAGATTCGGCCGGAGCCGCTAGGGCGGCGAGAGATCGAAGTCGGCGCGCTCCGGCGCGACCGTTCGACGCTTCCGCGTAGCGCAACAGACCTGCAGGGTCGGTAAGGCTTGCGGCGACCGCCATGTCGATCGCGACGAGAGCCTCGACTGCAGGCAAGCGAAGGCAAAGATCGATGAGGGTGCGGCGGAGGGTCGTTGCACGCAGCCCGCGGACAGTCGAGATATCGTTCCGTGAAATTTCACAGTAGCGAACGCTGAGCCCAGCTCGGGAGCGCACTCCCGAGCCGACGGGCACCACGATCTCGATTGGATCGATCGGGCTCATATCGAGGCCCAGAAGCCAGGCCGCGGTCGCGCCCGCGAAGACAGACTCGGGAGGAAGCACGCGGCGCCAGGCCGTCAGCACCAACAAGGGATCCTCGCGTAGACCGCTCCAGCAATAGAGCTCCGCGCCGAGACGTCGCCAGGCTTTGCCCCTTAGGCCGCTTGGCGTCACTCCAGCCTTCCGCGCTTCCTCCAAGCTGAACGGCCTTCTGGTCAGGTGTGGCGGGATGAAAGGTTTGCGACCCACATGCGCAGGTTGTCATGGCAGCGAGGAATTCCCAACCACGCCTGTAAAGACCACCAATTCCGCGCGTTTGGATCACAACGCGCGTTGTCTCGGGCGGGATTGCGCGCGTTTTGCGCAAGACGTGCGAAATGTCAGGTTTTGTCGCTGTCCCCGTCTTCCCCGAGCCAGCGTTCCAGGACAGCCGCGACGATGTGCAGCTTCACCGGTTTGGAGATGTAGTCGTCCATTCCGGCGGCCAGGCACCGCTCGCGGTCGCCGGCCATCGCGCTCGCGGTCATCGCGATGATCGGCAGATGCCGGCCGTCATGCTCGCCACGACGTATCTCGCGGGTCGCCTCGTAACCGTCCATCTCCGGCATCTGGCAATCCATCAGCACGGCGTCGTAGTGGATCTGGCCGAGCACATCGAGGGCCTCATTGCCGTTGCCGGCCACGTCGGCGCGATAACCCAGGCGCTCCACCATTCGCACGGCGACCTTGAGGTTGGCCGCGTTGTCTTCGACGATGAGGATGCGCGCCCAGCGGTGGCGCGCCGCCGGCGGCCCGGTGCCCTCACGATTGATGCGCCGCTTGGAATTGGCGGGCCGGGATGCAAGCAGCGTCTGCAGCACGTCGAACAGCTGCGATGGCCGGACGGGCTTGACGAGCTCCACATCGACACCCGCCACCGGCTGCTCGGAACGGCCGGCCGACGTGAGAAGCAGGATGACCATGTCCTTCAACTTGGGATCCGCGCGGATCTTCGCCGCGACGTCGGCGCCATCCATCTCCGGCATCATCAGGTCGACGATCGCGACCTCGAAAGGGTCATCCTCATCGGCCGCGTCGCGAAGCGCGCGGAGCGCCTGCCTGCCGCCCTCGAAGCTGCGCTCACGCGTTCCCCAGGAGTCGAGGTAGCGCTCGAGGATCACCCGGTTGGTGCGGTTGTCGTCGATGATCGCGACCGCTGTGCCCGCCAGCGTACCGACCGGCTGCGGCTGCGACGCCTTGATGTCCGACTCGCGAAACAGGGCCGTGAACCAGAAGCGGCTGCCCGCGCCTTTCTCGCTCTCGACGCCGATCTCGCCGCCCATGAGCTGGGTGAGCATGCGTGCGATCGCGAGACCGAGGCCCGTTCCACCGTGCCTGCGGGTGGTCGAGCTGTCGACCTGCGAGTACGTGGAGAACACGCGACCTTGCTCCTCGGCCGTGAGGCCCACGCCGGTGTCGGAGACCTCGAACCGGATCATCACCCCGGGCGTCATCGTGTCCACCTTCTCCACTCGTACGACGACCTCGCCCGAGTCCGTGAACTTGATCGCGTTTCCAACCAGGTTGATCAGCACCTGGCGCAGACGCCCCGGGTCGCCGACCACGCTGTGCGGCACCTCTGGATCGGAGTCGAGGATGAGCTCGATGCCCTTGTTGGCGGCGGGCTCGGCAAACAGCTCGACCGCCTCTTCGGTCACGTGCTTGGGGCTGAAGTCGATCGTCTCCATACGCACGCGCCCGGCCTCGATCTTCGAGAAGTCGAGGATGTCGTTGATGATGTCGAGGAGCGTGTCACCGGACGTCCGAATCGTCTCCACGTAATCCCTCTGCTCCCCGGAGAGCTCGGTGTCGAGAAGCAACCCGGTCATGCCGATGACGCCGTTCATCGGCGTTCGGATCTCGTGGCTCATCGTGGCGAGGAACTCCGACTTCAGCCGGGTCAGGTCCTGGAGCTCCTGGTTGCTCTGGGCAAGATCGGAAAGCACCTCGGACCTCGCGGCCTCGGCTGCGGCGGCCGTTTCGCGGCTGCGCTCGAGGTCGGCCACCACGCGCTGCACCAGGGTGCCGAGGGCAACGAGCACGAGGGCGGCCAGGAGCGCCAGCCCGGCGTCGGCAGCGGTTGGGTTGGCGAGCGCCACGGCGACGATGTCCGCCACCGCCAGGACGGCGCCGATGGCGAACTCCACAGTCGTGTAATACAGGGCCAGGAAGATCAGCGGCAGCAGCAAGAACGGGAAGGCGTGCAGGACGCTCGACCCGAACTGGGCCTCCAGCACGAAGGCGATCGCGAGGCCGCCAATGGGTGAGATGGCGTGAAGAGCGCGCGGGATCCGTTCCCACGGAAGAACGATCAGGGCCGCGGACAGGGCCGCCAGGATCGCGGAGACCGCGATTCCGACGATCGAACCCGACGCCCAGAGCGGATAGAGCGCGAGCCCGAAGCCTGCGAGCACGGGGATCGCGCTCGCCAGCCTCCCCACACGGGGGAGCTCGAACGGCACGAGCGGGCCCAGCACGAGCAGCACGCCGATCGCCGCCGCCGCCAGGAGCGGGGGCTGGCCGGCGATCGTGCCCAGCCCGCGCAGGCTGACGAGCCCCACGATCGCGAGTCCCAAGAACGGGTACACACGACGGGCCAGTCCATCCGAGCGGAGAGGGGTTCGCATCGAGCCTGGCTAATTTAGGCCATCGAACGGGTTGTTTAAGGGGGGTCCGGGCGGACCGAGGGCCCTTAAACTTTGCGTCCTGCGCACCATCCATCCCGCCAGGGGGGGCGAGGCATTCGGGGTGTTGCCGGGATCTCGTCCACGGACAGTTGGGGTGCCGTTGCGGACGCAAAGCCTGGTCCGTCGAGCCACACCCTTCATCGGAATCGCCGCGGTATTCGCAGTCGCCGCCGCCAGCGGCGCCTCCGAGCTGCTCGCGTTTCCGCTGTTCCTCATCGTCGTCATCTCATCGGCGCTCTTCGATGACCGCACCCAGCTGCTCGCCGTCGGCGCCGCCGCGACCCTGGCGATCCTGGTTCTCAGCGTCATCCACCTCGGGCCTACGTCGAACCTCGCCACGGCTGTCTTCGAGGTCGCCGTGCTCGCGATCGTCGCCGGGTCGATCCACGAAGTCCTTCAGCATGTGCGCGCCGCCGAGGGCACCGCCGAGAGGAAAGCGGTCGACCTGGAGACCGACGACGCGCGGCTGCACATGGTCATGGAGGCCGCGACCATCGGCCTGGGTGTGGTCACGGCCGGCGGACGCTGGCTGCAGGTCAACGAGCGGCTGGCGGCGATCCTCGGTGTCGGCCGAAGCGAGCTGACTCAGATCGGCCTCCTGGACGTCACATCGCTTCGCGATCGCAGCGCGGTCGGAGATGCGCTCGCCGAGCTCGGCCGCGGCGAGATCGTGCGCTGGGAGAGCGAGGTCCAGCAATCCGGCCCGCACGGCCGCCCGATCCCGGTTTCGCTTGCCATCGCCGCGCTCAGCGACAATTCGATCGAGCCGCTGCTGCTGGTCCAGGTGACGGACATCTCCGCGCGCAAGCGGCTCGACGCGATGCGCGACGCCCTGGTCGCGGTCCGGCAGGTGATCGTCACCGCCAACAGTTGGGACCAAGGCGCGGCCGCGGTCCTTGGCAGCCTGTGCACGCACCTCGACTGGGACCTCGCCCAGTACTGGAGCGTCGATGCGGAAAAGCACAGCCTGCATCTGCGCAGCTCATGGCGTGGAGACGACTCCAACGTCGGGGACCTCGACGACCCGGCACGAAATCTCTCCATCGAGGCGGGCGGCGGCCTGGTCGGCCGCGTGTGGCAATCGGGAATCGCCGCAGCCCTGGACGACCTGGAGGCGAACGACTACGAGCAGGCGAGCGCGGAGCGCCGCGTCGGGTTGCGCGCCGAGGTCGCTTTCCCGGTCGTCAGCGGCGGAGCGACCATCGGAGTCATCGAGCTTCTCGGACGCGAGGTCCGCCACATCGAGAACGATCTCATCACGCTGCTGTCTACGGCCGGTGTCGAGATCGGGCAGTTCATCCACCGCGCGGAGACCGCGCAGGCCCTGCTCCGAAGCGAAGCCGACCATCGGGCGATCTATGAACGGTCCCCAATCGGAATCGCGCGCATCAGCGGCGATGGGGAGCTGCTCGAGGCCAACCCGGCACTCCTGCACATGCTCGAGCACGACATGGAGACGATGCGGTTCCAGGCATGGCCCGACCTGCTGCGTGCCTATGACCAGGCGGCGGGGCGGGCGCGGCTCGCGCCGATGCTGGCCGGGATCACCGATCAGCGCAGCGTCCAGTTGCGCGCCGCCACGGGCGGCGGGCGCTGGCTGTGGTTGCAGCTGACCGCGACCTCGATCCCGGACACGAGCGGCCGGCCCGAGCACGTGCTCGTCATGGTCGAGGACGTGACGACCGTGCGCGACACCCAGGACAGGCTGGCCGAGGCGCTCGATTCGCAGCGCAACGCCAACGCCAACCTCGAGACGCTCGATCGCACGAAGACGGAGTTCCTCTCCATCGTGAGCCACGAGTTCAGGACCGCGCTTACCGGCATCCAGGGATTCAGCGAGCTGATCCGGGATGGGGGTCTGGAGGCGGACGAGGTGCGTTCCTACGGCGGCTACATATTCAATGACGCGGACCGGGTCAATCGCCTTATCACCGACATGCTCGACCTCGACCGAATGGAGTCCGGCCGGATGAGCATCCGCCTTGCCGATGTCGACATCAACGAGGTGGTGAGCGACGTCGTGGCCAGGGCTGCCTCTACGTCAGCAGTCGTCGTCGAGTTCAAAGCCGACCTCGATCCGCGACTCCCCATCGTCGCCGGCGATCGCGACCGGCTGGTCCAGGTGGTCAGCAACCTGGTGAACAACGCCGTGAAGTACTCGCCCGACGGCGGAAATGTGACGCTGTCCACGCGTGCGGACGGAGGCTTCGTGCTGGTCAGCGTCGCCGACACCGGCCTTGGCATCCCGCCCGACGAGATCGGCCACGTCTTCGAGCGGTTCCGCCGGGTGCGGAGCGGCGCGGCGCAATCGATACCCGGGACCGGCCTGGGCCTCACGATCGTTAAGCAGATCGTCGAGATGCACGGTGGGAAGATCTGGGTCGAGAGCGCGGTCGGTCACGGTTCGGCGTTCCATTTCACGGTCCCTTTGGCGGTGGAGGCCGCGACGCCACAGCTGCGCCGCCATGCCTGAGCTGGAATCCGCGGATGGGTATGGGTCTTCGATGGTGCTGGTGGCCGACGACAACGAAGTCGCTCAGCGTCTTTGCCGGCGCGTCCTCGAGAAGGCGGGCTACGGAGTGCTGATCGCATCGGACGGGCTGCAGGCGGTCGACCTCGCGCTTGCCCAGAACCCGAACGTGATCCTCATGGACGTCGCCATGCCCGGCATGGACGGGCTCGAGGCGATGCGGAGGATCAAATCGGAGCGCCCGGAGATGCGGGTCGTCATCGCCAGCGCTCATTCCATGGCCAGTGACCGTGAGCGGTTCCTCGCCGCGGGGGCAGACGACGTTCTGAGCAAGCCATTCCGGTTGGGAGATCTTGTCGCGGTCGTCGCGAAGCTGACCGCAAAGCCCAGCCGGTAGGTGAACAGATGAAGGACCTCACCGGCACCAGGATCGGCAGCTACGAGATCGTCGAACGCCTTGGCGGAGGTGGCATGGCGGTGGTGTACCGCGCGGTACAGCAGCCACTCGGACGTGAGGTCGCGCTCAAGGCTCTTTCCCCCGAGCTCTTCCAGGACGACGGCTTCGTGAAGCGATTCGAGGCCGAGGCCAAGACGCTCGCCAAGCTCGACCACCCGAACATCCTGCCCATCTACGACTTCGAGCTCACCGACGGCATGGCGTACCTGACGATGCCGCTGATCCGGGGCGGCACGCTGCGCGACGTCCTCAACCGAGGGCCCCTGGACACGCTGTCCGCGTGGCGCTACCTGCGCGAGATCGGTGACGGCTTGCAGCATGCCCACGATGCCGGCATCGTCCACCGCGACCTCAAGCCGACGAACGTCTTGATCCATTCCGACGGGCGCGCGATGCTCGCCGACTTCGGCCTTGCCCGCGGTGCAGGACAGCCCACGCACCTCACCACGGTCGGTCTCGCCATCGGCACGCCGGGGTACATGGCGCCCGAGCAGGTGATGGGCCACGACGTCGACAGGCGCGCTGACATCTATGCGATGGGAGTCCTCACGTTCGAGATGCTGACCGGCCGGCTGCCCTTCATCGGTGCCAACCGCATGGAGGTGGCCTACTCGACCGTCAACGCGCCCATACCGTCCGCGGCCAAGCTGAACGCGGCCCTTCCCGATGAGCTCGACGTTCTCCTCGCCAAGGTGCTCGCCAAGGACCCGGCCCAGAGACCGCAGACGGTGAAGGACCTGCTGGCGCAGATGGCCAAGCTGCCGCAGAGGCGGGCGACCGCGGGTGCGCCGGCCGGAGCGGGCGTGGCTCGTGCCGCAGCCGCGCCGGGCACGAACCCTCCTCAGCCCGCCGAAACCGCGGCCATGCGGATGATCTCCGCGCCGCCGCCGCAGATGCACGGCTCGCCTCCGCCGACGCCCAGCACCGGTGGGTCCGGCGTCTCGTCCGCGATCCGGACGCTGCAGATGATGGGAGTAAAGCCCGCCAGGGCTCGAGGACGGTTCGTCCTCAACTCGCACGTCGCCAACCTGATCCACGTGGCCCGCGATGTCACTGGCGTGCGCTGGCCCGAGATCGCTTACACCGCGGGGTTGGCGCAGTACGTCGAGCAGGATCCGCCCAACGACGAGCAGCTCGCGACCCCGGTCGAGTATCTCGGCCGGCTGAACGAGGCATTCGAAACGATCTATGGCGCCGAGGCGGAGGACGTGCTGCGCGCGTGGGGCCGGCGCGCGACGGAGCGCTGGCTCGCCGAGGGCAGGCATGGCATGGGTGGACCGCGAAGGCTCGTGCCCGGCCGCCAGCGCAAGCTCGCCGGCATCGTCAAATCGTTCAGCGAGGCGATGGACAACGTCCGCGGAGAGCACACGCATGCGTGGCTCCAGGTCGACGAGTTCCAGTTCTGGCTTGTCAATTTTTCCAACATGTTCGCGCTCGGTCGCATCAAGACCGTGAAGTCGTGCCATGTCTGGGTGGCGACGATCGAGGCGATCCTGCGCTGGGCTGGCCTCGCCAACGACTGGTACGTGGAAGAGGTCGAATGCGGGTGCGTGACGGGAACCTTCGACTGCGTCTTCGCGATCCGCTCAGTAGAAACCTAAACCCAGAAATAAATGCCAGGTGCAGCCTAAGGCCGGATTACTCCGGCCGTCTCCAATGCACGCCACCTTCCAGACGCCGCCAAGCGTGGCCGAGGAGAGGGGCGGGCCCGCGGGGGGGACGTCTGTCCCCTCCGCGATTAATAAGGAAGGCCCTCCACCAACGGGCGAAGGACCTTCAGAAAGGAGGGAGGGCAGCTTGGGCGGGCGGTCCCGCTCCCCTGATCTTAACCTGACCCGGCCTTTCAGGTCACCATGCCTTAACAAGGCGTCTTCGATCTGAAGGCGGGTAGAGTCGCTACGTGCCGCGCTTCGCGATCGACGTCACCGCATGCTGGAGGCCCCAGCGGGTCGGCATGATCACCGTCGCGCTCGAGCTGGCCAGGGCGATGGTCATGAATCGCGACGACGACACGTTCACGTTGTTGTGCAGCCGCGAGCGACCGCCGGCATTGGCGGACCTGGACTGCGAGGCGGTCCTGGCGCCTTACCGCCACGAGGTGGTGCTGAAGACCCGCTGGCTGCCGACGATCGAGCCCCAGCTCGGCTGCGACGCCATCCTTTATCCGTACTGGCCCAGCCCGCCCCGGCGCCGTCTTGGTGCTCCACCGGCGGCCGTCGTCGTGAACGACCTTGCGTTCCGCCTTCGGCCCGCCGAGGTCCCGTGGCAGCAGCGGGCGTACTTCGGCACCGTCCTTGGACCCGCGCTGCGGCAGGCGGCGGCAGTGGTGGTTCCGACGGAGACCACCAGACGCGACCTGCTCTCCGCCTACCCGGTGGCTGGACTGGACGAGCGACTGACGGTGATCCCTTACGGCTTCAGGGCGCCGGCCGCGGCTGGAGCGCTCCCGGAGGGGATCGAGCCGGGCTTCATCCTGGCCGTCGGCACCATCGAGCCGCGCAAGAACTACCCGCGTTTGCTGGCGGCCTATCGCAAGCTGCGGAGCCGTCCGGGCGCCGTGCCGCAGCTCGTCATCGCGGGCCGCCCGGGCTGGGCTTATGGCGACACCCTCGAGAGGATCAATGCGGAGCCGGGCGTTCGCTACCTCGGCCACGTGGACGAACCCACTCTCGCCGCGCTTTACGAAAACGCATCGGTGCTCGCCCTCCCGAGCCTTTACGAGGGCTTCGGGCTGCCCCTTCTGGAGGCGATGGCGCGCGGCGTGCCGGCGGTGATCGGAAAGTCCGGCGCCCTGCCCGAGCTGGCCGGAGGCACTGCGGTCGAGGTCGACCCCGAAGACGTGGACGCCATCGCGGGCGCTCTCGAGCGGGTTCTCTCGGATCCGGCCTTGAGGAAGAAGCTCGGCGAGGAGGGCAAGCACCGCGCGGCCGACTTCACCTGGGACCGAGCCGCGGCCGAGACCGTCGAGGTCCTGCGCCGGATCGGCTCCAACTCGTGACGTACGATCAACCGGTGCACAGGGATCGCGTCGACGTCCAGGCGCTGCTCGCCGGCCGCGAAGCCGACTATCTCCACCTGGCGCGTCCCCTTCTCCGCGCGCTCGAGGTGACGCACCACTTCGATCTTGGAGTGGTCACCGATCCAGCTGCACTTTCGTTCGATCGTGCGACCGTGATCCTGGCCGCCAGCGACCAGAGCCTGAGCTCGAGTCAGGCCGCGGAGCTGACGGACTTCGTAAAGCGAGGCGGCGGGCTCGTGCTGCTGGGAGGAACCCTGGCCGCATGGAACGAGCAGGGGGCGCTCGGCTCGCTGGCGCGCTGGACGCCAAGCGGGCCTGGTCCTCTGACCGAGCTGATCCTCAACACGGACCCGGCGCATCCGATCACGGCGACGCTCGGCCCCGAGCTGAGGCTCACCGACAAGCTTTACCTGTCTGAAGGCCCGCCGGCGGAATCGTCCGTGCTGATCCGCACAAGCTGGCGCTTCACCGAGCAGATCGTGGCTTATGAACGTGGGTTCGGCGCAGGCAGCTTCATTCACATCGGGCTCGGGAGCGCCGCCACCACGTATGGAGACATCTCGTTTCAGAAGCTGGTGCATCGGGCGCTCATGTACGCGTCGGGGCATCGACCGCCGGCACCCGTCGGCGCCGGCCTGATCGGGTACGGCGCGATCGCGCGCGACCACGCGGTATCGATCGCAGGGGTCGCGGGCCTGCGGCTGGCAGGCGTGTGCGACATCTCCGCGGAACGAAGGGAGCTTGCAGCGCGCGAATGGAGCGTCCCAGTGCACTCGTCGGCCGCCGACATGTTTGACGATCCCGATGTCGGCATGGTGGTGGTCGGCACTCCACCGGTTGCCCATGCCGAGTCCGTGCTCGGGGCGCTGGCCGCCGGCAAGCATGTCGTGTGCGAGAAGCCGTTCGCGCTGCGAGTCGACGAGGTCGATCGCATGACCGACGAGGCGGCGGCTCGCGACCGCGTTTTGACCGTGTACCAGAGCCGGCGCTGGGATCCCGATTACGTGGCCATGCGTGACGTCATCCGCTCAGGCGGAATCGGCGAGCCTTTCTACATGGAGTCGTTCATCGGCGGCTACTCGCACCCGTGCGATTACTGGCACAGCCACGAGCCCATCTCGGGGGGAACGATCTACGACTGGGGCTCGCACTACTTCGACTGGATCCTGCAGCTGTTCCCTGGTGCGGTGAAGACTTTGTCGGCCCACGCACACAAGCGCGTGTGGCACGACGTCACCAACTCCGACCAGGTGCGCGTCGACCTCACATTCGCGGACGGAGCCGAGGCGAGCTTCCTGCAGTCGGACATCGCCGGCGCGATGAAGCCGAAGTGGTATGTGCTCGGCACGCGTGGAGCCGTGGTCGGCGAGTGGCGCGACGAGCCGGCGCCGGCTGACTTTCCGGCCCGTGTGAAAGTGCTTCGACCTGCCGATGGCGGCGGCTCACACGAGGAGCTCATCTCGCTTCCGTCGCGAGACGTGCACGGTTTCTACCGCAACCTCGCCGACCATCTCGCCTGGGATGAGGCGCTGGCCGTGACCCCCGCCGAGGCCCGGCGCACAGTTGCCGTCATGGAAGTCGCCGCGCGATCGATCGCTCGCGACGGCGCTCAGATCGAGGTCGAGATTTAATGAAAGGGAACCTCCCGGTTCCCTCTCATCGCGACGCTGCCTCCCGCGACTCCGTCGCGGGGACCCCACAGGACTGGCGGCCGGGCAAGCGCCGCTGCTCTCTTTCCCGCGGCTCGGATTACTGATATAGCCAGGGAGCGCATCGGCTGGGGGATTCTCGGCGCGGCGTGGATCGCCGGGCTCGCGGTGATTCCCGCCATCGAGGCCTCGCGCAACGGCCGGCTCGTCTCGATCGGAAGCCGCGACCCCGATCGGGCCCGCGAGCTCGCTTCGCGCCACTCCTTTGCCAGGGTCGGCGCGTCGTATGACGCGGTCATCGACGATCCCGAGGTGGATGCGGTTTACGTCCCGCTGGTCAACTCGCTGCACCGCAAGTGGACGTTGCGTGCGTTGGCGGCGGGCAAGCATGTCCTTTGCGAGAAGCCGCTGGCCATGAATGCCGCCGAGGCCGAGGAAATGGCCGGCGCTGCACAGCAAGCGGGCCGGCATTTGATGGAAGCCTTCATGTATCGGTTCCACCCTCGGACTCGCGCCTTTGTCCAAAGCGTGCGAAACCCTCTTTACGTGCAGGCGAGGTTCGGCTTCACGCTCGACAAACCGAGGAACTATCGCATGCGTTCTTCGCTGGGGGGTGGAGCGCTTCTCGATGTGGGCTGCTACACCGTCAGCGTCGCGCGCTGGATCCTGGGCGAGCCGTCAGAGGTGCAAGCACATGCGAGGATGGGAGATGAGGTCGACATGACGACCAGCGCGTTGCTCCAGTTCCTTGGCGGCGAGACCGCGGCGGTGTGGGCCAGCTTCGAGGCCGCGGAAGGACAAGAGATTACGGTGGTCACGAACGAAGCTGTGCATCGCCTCGAGCTTCCGTTCAGCTCGCGGGAGAAACCAGATCAGTTTCAGGTGATGGTCGAGTCGTTCGCGGACAGCGTCATCGACGATCATCCCGTGGCGATCCCTCTCGAAGAGTCGATCGCGAACATGCGGGTCCTCGACCGAATCCGAGAGGCGGCTCAGCCGGTCGGTCGCAGCGGGATGTCAGCCTCGACGTACCCGCTCTCGTAGCGCATCGTCGCGTTCCGCGACAGGCCCAGCACCAGCGACCGCGCACGGAGGTTGTCGCCGAGCATCGTGGCGTGAAAGCTCGCAATTCCGCGGAGTCTCGCGATGTGCGCCAGCCGCCTGATCAGCAGCGCCCCGAGGCCGCGGCCCTGCCAGTCGTCCGCGACCACCACCGCAACGTCGTGGCTCCCGCCGGGAGCGGTCCCGTACCTCGCTACTCCAACAATGCCTTGATCGTCGAGGGCGATCAGCGCTTCGCGGTCACAGTGGTCGACATCGACGAGCTTTTTGAGCAGGGTTTCGTTGGGCAGCCGGATCGGAGAAAAGAAGCGCCGGTAGACGGTCTCGCTCGAAAGCCGCCAGAAGAAGCGCGTGATGAGCTCGGCGTCTCCCGGCTGGAGAAGCCGCAGCCTCAGCCGCCGGCCGTCGACCACTGTGCTCGTCATCTCTTGAACACCATGCAGGTGGTTGTCCCATGAGCGAGCAACTTGCCCGTCCGTTCCGCGATGAGGCGGCCTTCGGCGGTCGCGATCGTGCCGCCGCGGTGGATTACCGTGCCTTCGCTTCGGACGGGGCCTGTGTCGATTGTGATCGGACGCACGAAGTTGACCTTCACCTCGAGCGTGGTGTACGCCTCGCCCACGGCCAGGGTGGTGTGCACTGCGCAGCCCATGGCGGAGTCGAGCAGGGTCATCGCGAAGCCCCCGTGCACGACGCCGATCGGGTTGTAGAGGTGCTCGCCAGCCTCGCCTAAAAAGGTCACCTTGCCTTCCTCCGCTGCACCCCCTGTGAACCCAATCGTCTCCGTGATGGGCGGGCTGGGGAGTTGGTGATCGAAGATCGCGCGGATGAATTCGAGGCCGCTGAGATCGGCCCCCTGAGTCAGCGCCGTCATCGGGTCGTCCCACGTGATCGTTCGGGTGCGGTCTTTCGTGTCCATCTGGGTCATCTCATCACACCGCCTGCTTCAGCTCGGCGGGAACTTCAGCCCGGGCCGGCGCCACTCGGATGCGCCCGATGGCCAGGGCCGCCACCGCGCTCGCGAACGCAAGTCCCACGGTCACCTCCCAGCCGCTTCGAAACGCGGGCAGGACCTGCGCCCCGCGCGGCGTGCCGAGGACGGCGATCAGGACCGCGATTCCGAGCGCGATGCCGAACTGCCTCGTCATCCCGTAGACGGCGCTGCCGGTGGCAAAGCGCGAAGCGGGCAGGGCCGCGGCTGCGGCGCTGGCGAGCGTGGGGATCACGAATCCGACCCCTGCCCCGCCGATGATCCAGCCGGGCAGAAACTCGAATGCGTAATTCGGCTGGAGTCCAACAGTCCTCAACCACCACACGCCCGCGAAACCGAAGAGAAGCGATCCGATAGCGGCGATGTTGCGCTCGCCGAACCTCCTTGCCAGGAGGCTGGCCGGCACGGCAAACGCTGCCGCCGCGATCGGTCCCGGCGCGATCTGCAGCCCCGCCGTGAGGATGTCCTCACGCCACACGCGGGTCAGGAACAGGACGCTCGCGAGCAGCATCGCGCCGAACGCGGCGAAGAAAAGCGTCCCGGAGATGTTGGCGGCGCTAAAGGCTCGGGTGCGAAACAATCCAAGCTCGAGCACTGGCGCGGGGTGTCGCGAGGACCAGTAGATGAACCCGGCGGCGAGGACGACAGAACCCGCGATCAGCGCTGTGATGCGCGGGCTCGTCCAGCCCCAGGACTGGCCCTGCACGATCGCGAGCATCAGCGCGCTCGATGCGATCACGAGCATGGCCGCGCCCGCGAGGTCGGGGAAGCGCTTGCCTTCAGGATCGCGGGACTCGGTCAGGATGCGGGCCGCGACGACCGCAGTGATCAGCCCGATCGGAAGGTTGACCAGAAACACCCAGCGCCAGCTGGCCTGGACGAGCAGTCCGCCGATCGGCGGTCCCGCGGCGGCGGCGACGGCGCCGGTCGCCGACCATACCGCCACCGCGACCGCGCGCTGACGGCCTTGAAACTCGGCCAGTAGCAGCGCCAGAGAGGTCGGCATGAGGACGGCTCCGCCGGCGGCCTGCACGACACGAGCGGCAATCAGCCAACCGGCGCCTGGCGCGGCTGCGCACAGGGCGGATGCCACGACGAAGGTGACGAGCCCGCCCATGAAGAGCCGTTTGCGACCGAGCAGATCAGCGAGGCGGCCGGCGGGGATCAGGAGTGCGGCAGTCACGATCGCGTAAGCGCTCAGGACCCACGAAAGGGTGGCGTCGCTCGTGCCGGCGAAGTCTCGCTCGATGCTCGGGAAGGCGATGTTGACGATGAACAGGTCCATGCTGGCGACAAAGGTGGCCACGGAGACGGTGGTCAGGACCCGGTAGCGGTGTGGCATCGGCGGCAGCCTCCAGGGGTAGCGGGTTGCTTGACGCTACGCACCCTAACAGAAACAGTTGCGTGATGCAACTCGATGCCGTATGCTCGCTTTGATGCTCGGCCGCACATATGACTCCCAGGTCTGCTCGGTGGCCGGCTCGCTCGAGGTGATCGGCGAGCGCTGGACGCTGCTGATCGTCCGCGACGCCTTCATGGGCGCCCGCCGCTTCGAGCACTTCCAGCGCCGGACTGGCGCGGCGCGCAACGTGTTGGCAAACCGCCTCAACCTGCTGGTGGAGGAGGGCATCTTCCGCAAGGTGGCTTACCAGGAGCACCCGGTCCGTTACGAGTACCGCCTCACCGAGAAAGGCATCGATCTCTGGCCGGTGATCGTCTCTCTGCTTCAGTGGGGCGACCGCTACATCTACCCGGGAAAGGCGCCGGTTCTCCTCGTCCACAAGAAGTGTGGGGGAGCGGTGAACGACCACCGGATCTGCGAGACGTGCGGCGTCCAGCTGAGCGCGAGAGACGTTGAAGCACGACAGGGAATTGGCGGCGGGATGGTGCCGGCGGGCGAGCTGTCGGCCTAATTCACGATCGCGCGGACAGCCCCACCCGGCCCGCGTCCTCTGGGGTCCCCGCGCCGAAGGCGCGGGAGGCAGCCTCCCCACGGGGTGGGAGGTGAAAGAAATGTCAGGCGGCTGTTTTCGGAGCGCTCTCTTGGGACGCTGTGGCCGCTTGCTCGGCCTGGGCCTGCAGCCTGGCGACCGGAACGACCTGGCGGAATTTCTCGACCGCAGACGCCCAGTCGGCCAGCATCGCGGCGGCGCGTGTGCTGCCCGTTCTTTGGCTGTGCTCCTCGACCAGCGCACGAAGCTCGGCTTCGTCCTCGGCGGGGACCTCGCGCGCGACCACGCTGTCGGAATTGAGCTGCCGCCAGTCGGTGAGGTACGCGACGCCGCCGGTCATTCCAGCGCCCGCGTTCCATCCCACCGGTCCGAGCGCCACGGCCACGCCGCCGGTCATGTACTCGCAGAAGTGATCACCCGCGCCCTCGACAACAGCCATCGCGCCGGAGTTGCGCACGCAGAACCGCTCGCCGACCCGCCCCGCGACGAAGAGCTTGCCGCTGGTCGCGCCGTAGCAGATGGTGTTGCCGGCCAGCACGGGGTCCGGTGACGCGTCGTCCGCGAACGGCCGGATCACGATCACGCCGCCGCCCATGCCCTTGCCCACGTAGTCCTGGGCTTCGCCTTCGAGCGTGAGCTCGACGCCCTCGTCGATGAACGCGCCGAAGCTCTGCCCGGCGCTGCCGCGGTAGTGGCGTGACTCGGCCCCAGCGAAAGCCGCGCCCACTGTTCGCTTCGAGTTGTCGATGGTCCCGCTCGGCGGAGGCGGCGCCGGTGCGTCGCCATTTCGCGCCCACGACCGGCGGCGGGGCAGCGACGCATCGTCGGACGGCTCTCGCAGGATGAATGAGAGGTCGAGCGTCGCGGACGGCACGGGTTCCAGCAGGTCGACCCTGCCCACCGCGTCGTCCAGCGTCGCGAGCCCAAGCGCTGCGAGGTGCTCTCGCGTCTCGCCGGCAATGTGAAACAGGTGGTTGATCACATGCTCGGGCCGGCCCTCGAACTTTTCGCGCAGGTCGTCACGCTGTGTGGCGATGCCGGTCGGGCACGTGTTGAGGTGGCACTGGCGCGCCATGTCGCAGCCGAGGGCGACCAATACGCCGGTCCCGAATCCGAACTCCTCGGCGCCGAGCAGGGCGGCGATCACGATGTCACGCCCACTTCGGAGCCCGCCGTCAGTGCGCAAGCTGACGCGCTCACGTAGCCGGTTGGCAACCAGGACCTGCTGCGTCTCGGCGAGCCCGAGCTCCCAGGGGACGCCCGCGTTCTTGATGGATGAAAGTGGCGAGGCGCCTGTGCCGCCGTCGTGGCCGGAGACGAGGATGTAATCGGCTCGCGCTTTGGCGACGCCGGCCGCGATCGTGCCGACGCCGGCCTCAGAGACGAGCTTGACGCCGATGCGCGCGTGGGGATTGACCGTCTTCAGGTCGTGGATCAGCTGCGCGAGGTCCTCGATCGAATAGATGTCGTGATGGGGCGGCGGCGAGATGAGCTGCATCCCGGGCTGCGCGTGGCGCAAGCGCGCGATGAGGCTCGTCACCTTGAGACCCGGCAGCTGGCCGCCCTCGCCAGGCTTCGAGCCCTGCGCGATCTTGATCTCGAGCTCGTCCGCGCGCTTGAGGTAGCGCGGGGTGACGCCAAATCGCGCCGACGCGACCTGCTTCACGCGATTGTCGCGGCGGCCGCCGTCGCTGTCGTCATAGGTCGCAGGGTCCTCGCCACCTTCGCCGGAGTTCGATCGCGCGCCGATCTGGTTCATCGCGATCGCCAGCGCCTCATGAGCCTCAGGCGACAGCGCGCCCAGCGACATGGCGGTGCTCACGAATCGCTTGACGATCTCGGCGGCCGGCTCGACGTCCTCGAGAGGCAGCGGCCTCTGCGTGTCCTTTATGTGCAGCAGCTCGCGCAGCGACTGAGGCTCGCCCATGCTCGACAGGCGCCGCCACTCGCGATACGCGTCGGCATCGTTTTCCCGCGCGGCCTTCTGCGCGGCGCGGACCGCGAGCGGGTTGTACGCATGGTGCTCACCCGCTTTGCGGAATCGAACGCGCCCGTGGTCCGCGAGCGCAAGAGCTTCGTCGGAGCGCGGTGCCATCCTCTCTATGTCGGAGAGGTCCGCGCCGCCGATATTGGATGGGATGGTGGGGAAGCAAAGTTCCATGACCTCGGCCCCGAGGCCGAGAGCTTCGAGGACCTGCGCGCCGCGATAGCTGTCTACGCACGAGATCCCCATCTTCGCCATGACCTTGAGCAGGCCCGCATCCAGCGCTTTGCGGTAGCGGGCTTCGCCGCCGTCTGAGGAAGCCGCGGCGGTCGCGAGCGCGAGGTATGGATGCACCGCGCTCGCGCCGATGGTGATGAGGCACGCGACGTCGTGGACGTCAACCACATCGCCCGCGATCGCGACCAGGTCGTTCGCCATGCGCCGGCCGGACTTCAAGAGCGATTCGTGAACCGCGCCCACGGCCAACGCCATCGGGATGGCGACCCGCTCGCCACTGGCGCAGCGGTCGCTGATGGCGACTATGGCCTCGGCATCCGATGCCTCGGCGCAGATCCGCAGGAGCGCATCGTGCAGAGATTCGCCGCGCGCATACGTGGCGTCGATTACGGTCGTACCTTCGAGCACCCTCGCCAGCTCGGCCGCTCCAAGCACTGGTGACTCGAGCTCGAGCAATGTCTGCGCACCGGGGATCGCCGGGTGATGGCTGCGCCGAAGCTCACGATCGGCGCCGCCTTCGGGCTCGAGCGTGCCGCGGCGCGCTCCGAGCAGCACGCGCAGCGACATCACAGCCTTCTCGCGGAGAGGATCGATGGCGGGGTTCGTGACCTGCGCGAAACGTTGTCGCAGGTAGCCGTAAATGCGGCGCGGGGTACGGCCGAGTGGGGCGATGGGGATGTCGTCGCCCATTGAGAACACCGCCTCCGCGCCGGTCTCAGCCATCGCGGCGACCACGATCTTCACGTCCTCGGAGCCCCAGCCGTGCAGCCTCTGCTGTGCCGCGATGTCAGCCGGCGCCTCGATGTCGAGATGGCGGCGCTCCACCGGGACCAGCACGCGGTCCGCGAGGAGCCCGTAGTCGTGTCGCGCGGCCGCGCGCTCCTTGGCCTCGGCGTCCCTCAGCACCGATCCGTCACGGGTGTCGACGAGCAGCATCTGGCCCGGCCCCAGACGGCCCCGCTCGACAACGGTGCCCGGTGCCATCGTCACGACGCCGGCTTCGGAGGCCGCGGCCACCAGCCCGTCGCGACTGCGCTGCCAGCGCAGCGGCCGGAGACCGTTGCGGTCGAGGGCGGCGCCCACAACGATGCCATCGCTGAATGCGAGCGCGGCCGGGCCGTCCCATGGTTCGAAACGGATTGATTGGTAGCGGTAGAAGTCGCGCACGGCGCCGGCGAGATCGCCACGTCCTTCCCAGGCGTCGGGGACGAGGCTCATCAAAGCCTCCGACACCTCCCAGCCGCGCCGGACCAGGAGCTCGAGCGCGTTGTCCAGCGAGGCCGAGTCGGAGCCTTCCGGCCAGATGACGCCGCGAAGCTCGGACTCGAGCTCCGCCTCGCGCGCCCTCATCCATGAGCGGTTGCCGGTGACGGTGTTGATCTCTCCGTTGTGCGCGAGCAGGCGGAAGGGCTGCGCCAGGCGCCAGTCGGGCATGGTGTTGGTCGAGTAGCGCTGATGGAACACGGCGAGCTTGCTCTCGCATGACTCGTCGCGGAGGTCGAGATAAAAATCTGCGAGCCGTGTGCCGGCCATGAGGCCCTTGTAGACGACGGTGCGACTCGAAAGCGAGGGTAGGTACATCCGCACGCCCTCTTCGGCCGCGCGATTCTCGATCCGGCGTCGCGCCACATAGAGGCGCTGCTCCCATTCGTTCCCATCGAGATCCGGCCTGGCGATGAGCCCGTGCCAGACGTTGGGCATCGTCGCGCGCGCCCGCTCTCCGAGGCTGTCCGGGTCGATGGGCACCGCCCGCCAGTCGATGAGCGAGAGGCCGGCGGACGCGACACCTTCGGCCACGATCTCGCGCGCCCGCTCATCCCATTCGAAAAGGACGGCCACCGCGACCTCGCCCCCGAGCAGGCGGTGCGGGACCTGGATCAGCAGCCCGGCGCCGTCGCCGCTCTTGCCATCGGCGTCGAGGCCGCCGCGATGGGAAAGCCGCGCCAGCGCCTGCACCCCAAGAGCGACAGCTTCATGGCCAAGGTCCGGTGTGGCGACGAAGCCCATGCCACAGGCCGCGCGGCTGCTGGGCACCTGCCCCGGCCAGGCGCGACGCGTGGAAACAAGGATGGGGGGCACTGCAGTGCAGGCTACGGAGATTCGCCTGAACGGGCTAGTGCGCTAGTTACAAACGAAAGGCGAAATCGTTATCACAATCTCACATGCCTAGAAGCGCCTGGACGCGCAAAGCGACGGCCAGGTTGAGGCGGGTCTCGGGGTCCTCCAGGTCGACGCCGCTGATCTCGCGGATGCGGTCGAGCCGGTATCGAAGGGTGTTCGGGTGGACCCGGAGCCGGGTGGCCGCCTGCTGCTGCTCGCCCGTCTCGAGGTAGGCGCGGAGGGTCGACACGAGGCTGCCCTTCCTCGTCCGGTCGTGCTCCATCAGCGGGCCGAGGTGGCGCCGGCTGTAATCGACGAGGCGCTCGTCCGTCACCGCCGCAAGAAGCCCCGTCAGCCCCAGCTCGGGCACGGCGACCACCTGTCCCCAGCGCTTGAAGCGGGCGAGTGAATCCATCACCGAGACCACCTCGCGCTGCGCCGCCGCGATGCCGCCGGGCGCTTCGGTCGGCCCGCTGAAGCCGACCGAGACGGTGAAGCCCGGCTTCCAGTCCGCGATCGCCTGCCGGACCTGCATGCCGAGCGCATGACCGCGGGCCTGGTGGCCGCCGGGTTCGGTGCCGAGCGGCAGCAGCGACACGACGCTGTCCGAGCGCCCTTGTACCAGCGCGCGCGGGTAGCTCGCGCGGACGACGCCCGTGACCCGACGGAGGAACTCGCGCTTGAGGCCCTGGATCGCGTCTTCGGAGACCTGTCGGGCCTTGTTGAAGCCTCGGAAGTCGTCGATGTCGACGAGCATCACGATGTGGCTGCCGTTCAGCGGGTAACCGAGGTGGCGGGCGCGGCGCTGGGCGGCGGCCTCCTCGCCATAGGTGCCGTGAAGCAGGTCCTCCAGGAACTCACCGCGAACGCGGCCCTCGACCTCGGAGAGCTCGCGCTCCTTGGCGATGGCCAGGGCGAGGACCAGGGCCGCCTGCTCGATGGCCAGGTAGGCGAGCTCCTCGTGGTGTGGCGGGTGATCCAGCACGGAGATGTATCCGAGCACCTGGTTGGCGGCGAAGATCGGCGCGATCAGTCGCTCGCGTGACATGCCCACATGCGGAAAGGCGGGCACCTTGACCGGGCCGCGCTTCTGCTCGACCTCACGCAGCATGCGCTGGATCTGGGGATCGAACAGCACGCGCTGCGGGGTGCCCTGGCGCTGGATGGTCTCCTTGCGGTGCGGATCGCCCGCGCCGCCCGCGTGAGCGAGGAGGTGGAAGCTCGCGTCCTCGATCACTACCGCGCTCTCCAGCAGCTCCGCCAGCGTCCGGCAGATCTCGTTCACGCCCTTGCCGTCGAGCACGAGCTCGGTGAAGCGGCGGTGGATGTCGAGCGAGCGCTTGAGGCGCCAGTGCTCTGCGTTGATGATCCGCTCCAGGAGCGGGGTCATGAGGTCGATCATCTGCACGTCGGCGCCGATCGTGAACACTGGCACGTTCAGCCGGTCGGCCTCGGAGAGCATCTCGGCTGAGAGCTTGCGCAGGTAGGGGTGAGGCCGCACGACAAGCCCGGCGCCGGCACTTTCGGCGATGCGGCCAACAAGGCGCACCTGGGCGTCGTGGTCGTCCTTGATCGGGAACCCTGTCGTGAGCATCAGGTCGCCTGCACGCGGCCTGACCTCGGGCGTCTCCATCATGCGGACCCACTCGATCGGCCGGTCGAGCCCTTCGGCACCCGCGACGAGCTTCGCGTTGGCGAACGCGCCAAAACGCATGGCCTCGCGCACAGTCGGACGGGGTTCGATGATCTCGTCCGCGGCCTTCTTTGTCGCCATTGCCTTCAATTATGTGTGTGCGCGGGGGACAACGGCTATGCCTCAGCCGTTGTGGAGGGCGCACTAGGATCCTTTCGACGCGGTGCGTAATCTTTGAGCCGTGACTCACGAAGACGCTCCGGCATGCGAGCGGCACGAGTCGGCCGTGCCGATGCAGCTTCGAACGCTGCACTCGGACTCGTCGCGACCTGACACTGTGGTCGGGCTTTACGAGTGCCCAGAGTGCGGGCACGAGCGCCGGCTGCCAATCCGTACCGAAGACGCCGCCGCCTAGCGGCAGCTAGCTATTTAGCGATCAGCTCGCGGAGCACTAGCGGCAGGATTCCGCCCTGGTGCAGGTAGCCCACCTCGGTGTCGTTGTCGACCCGGGCGTGCGTCCTGAAGGTTGTCGTCTCGCCATCCTCTGATGTGGCCACGACGTCGATCGTCTGGCCCGGCTTGATCGCATCGATCCCTGTGATGGTGAACCGCTCTCGACCCGTCAGGCCCAGCGACTGCGGGTTCTCGCCGGGCGCGAACTCCAGCGGCAGGATGCCCATGCCGACCAGGTTCGACCGATGGATGCGCTCGAAGCTCTCCGCGATAACCGCGCGAACGCCCAACAAAAGCGGACCCTTCGCGGCCCAGTCACGCGATGAACCGGATCCGTACTCTTTGCCCGCGAGGACGATCAGCGGCACGCCCTCAGCGCGATATCGCTCCGACGCGTCGTAGATCGTGACCTCCTCCCCGCCGGGGAAGTGGCGCGTCCAGTAACCCTCACGCTCGACGAGCTTGTTGCGCAGCCGGATGTTTCCGAAGGTGCCGCGCGCCATCACCTCGTGGTTGCCGCGCCGCGACCCGTAGCTGTTGAAGTCGGGCTTCTGCACCCCGCGCTCGATGAGGTAGCGCCCCGCGGGGCTGTCGGACGGGATCGCTCCCGCGGGAGAGATGTGGTCGGTCGTCACCGAGTCGCCGAGCACCGCGACCACCCGGGCGCCGACGACATCGGACAGCGCCGTCGGTTTGGAGGCAAAGTCTTCGAAGTACGGAGGCTCCTTCACATATGTCGAGTTGGGATCCCACTCGAAGATCGGACCTGTGGGCGCGGTCATCTGCTTCCAGTGCTCGTCGCCGTCGAAGATGCGCGAGTACTCGCGCTTGAACATGTCCTGCTGCACGCACTTCTGCACGACATCGTTGACCTCGGCCTGCGACGGCCACAGGTCCGAGAGCATCACCGGCTTGCCGTCGCGCGAAGTGCCGACCGGGTCCTTGGTCAAATCGATGTTGACCGTGCCGGCCAGCGCGTAAGCGACCACGAGCGGCGGCGAGCCGAGATAGCTCGCCTTCACGAGTGGGTGGATGCGCGACTCGAAGTTGCGGTTGCCGGACAGGACCGCGACCACGCTCAGGTCGTCCTTGACGACCTGCGCCTCGATCTCCGGCGTCGCCAGGGGACCAGAGTTGCCGATGCATGTCGTGCATCCGAAACCCACGAGATAGAAACCCAGTTTCTCGAGCGGCTCCATCAATTCCGCCACCTGGAGGTAGTCGGTGACCACTCGCGAACCAGGAGCGAGGCTCGTCTTCACGTAAGGAGCGACCTCGAGGCCGAGCTCGACGGCCTTCTTCGCGAGCAGACCCGCGGCGACCATCACCGACGGGTTGGAGGTGTTGGTGCAGCTCGTGATGGCGGCGATGACGACGCACCCGCTCTCGAGCGTCTTGGCCGGCTTCGCCGCGACCGCGGTGGCGGAGCGTCCATTGACGGGGCCGCCTTCCTCGGACAATCTCGAGAGGGCGTCCGGGTCGGGACGCGGCCCGTTTCCGAACGCGGCGGTGAAGCTCTCCCACACATGCGGCAGAGACGCGCGGTCCTGCGGGCGCTTCGGGCCGGCGAGGCTGGGCTCGACGTCCGTGAGGTCCAGCTCGAGCAGCTCTGAGAATTTGGGTGTCGCGCTTCCGTCGACACGGAAGAGTCCCTGCTCCTTGGTGTAGCGCTCGACGAGCTCGATCTGCTCGCGCGGGCGACCGGTGACCTCGAGGTAGCGAAGGGTCTGCGCGTCGACCGGGAACAGCGCCGACGTGGCGCCGTACTCGGGGCACATGTTGCTGAGGGTCGCGCGGTCGGGCACCGAGAGGCTCGTCAGCCCATCGCCGCAGAACTCGACGAACTTGTCCACGACGCCGTGCTTGCGGAGCATCTCGGTGAGTGTCAGCACGAGGTCGGTGGCCGTCGATCCGGCAGGCAGCGCTCCATGGAAGCGCACGCCGACCACGATCGGCGTGGCGAGGTACGCGGGCTGGCCCAGCATTGCCGCCTCGGCCTCGATGCCGCCGACGCCCCAGCCGAGCACGCCCAGCCCATTGACCATCGTCGTGTGCGAGTCGGTGCCCATCAGGGTGTCGGGGATCGCGACCTTGCGGCCCTGCATGTCGCGCACCTGGACGACCTTGGCGACGTATTCGAGGTTGACCTGGTGACAGATGCCCATGCCGGGCGGCACGAGCGAGAAGTTGTGGAAGGCCTGCTGCGCCCACCGCAGCAGCGAGTACCGCTCGCGGTTGCGCTCGATCTCTTTCTCGATGTTGCGTGTGTAGGCATCGCGGAAGCCGAAGGCGTCGACCTGCACGGAGTGGTCGATGATCAGGTCGACAGGCACGAGCGGGTCGACCTTGCCGGCGTCCTTGCCGGCGCGCTTCATCGCCGATCGCATCGCCGCGAGATCCACTACCGCAGGCACACCGGTGAAGTCCTGCATGAGGACCCGCGCGGGGAGGAACGGGAGCTCCGCGTCGCCGGGAGGCTTCGCTGGCCAGGCGGCCAGCGCGCGAACGCTGTTTTCGTTGGTGGTCCCCGCCTCGGCCAAGCGGAGCATGCCCTCGAGGAGGATCTTGACCGTCATCGGCAGGCCCGAGGTCCCCGGCAGCGAAGTGATCGGATAGAAGTCGAGGTCGGTGCCGGAGAGTCGTGAGGGGGCGGCGATCATGGTCGAATCGTACTAGCCTCCTTCAGGAGGAAGCGGCGCCGCCCAGCGGTTCGTCAGGTCGTTGTGAAGGCGGCCAGCGAGACCTCCGCGCCACCAGTCCATGTGAAGGTCTGGGCGGCCGGACTCGCGACGATCAGACCCGTTGGGACGGTGACCGTCACGGTGTAGGTCCCGCCGGGACTGAGCAATCCCGTCGTGGCAAAGAAGTAGAAGCCGGTGATATCGGTCGTGGCGGTGGCCAGTGTGGCGCCGGTTGAATCGCTCAGGGTCAGCGTTGCGTCTGAAACGCCCACGCCTGCGGATGTCTCCACAGAGCCGACGATCGGGTTGGGCGTCGCGCTGACGGCAAGACTGTCGATCAGGCCACGGGCATCGATGGTGAGCACCGTCGCCGGATCGAAGGTCATGGCTCCCACCGTGCAAGCAGATGCGATGTGCTTGCCGGTCTGCGCGCGCACCTGATCGATGAAGGCGCTCAGGATGTTGGTTGCGGTTTTGCTGTTCCCACCGCCGATCGCTGTCTGCGCGGCGGTCAGCTTTGCGGTCAGCGCGTTGGCGATGCCCGCGTTGTCGATGCATCCCGCCGCCAGCATCTGCCCGATGGCCGAGGATATCGCGACACTGCTTGCTGTCACTGTCACAGCCACTGTCGACGAATAGACGAGGCTTCCGGACGTCCCGGCAACCGTCAGCGTGAACGTCGCGGGCGTCACCATGGGTGACAGCTGAACGGCCAGAGTCGAGGTCGCGCTGCCCCCCGATGACGGAGTCACCGACGACGGGCTGATCGTGGCCGAGACGCCTGTGGGTGCTCCCGATGCGCCAAGCGCCACTGCGGAGCTGAAACCGCCCACAGAGTTGACGGTGACCGAAGCGGAGGCCGTCCCGCCGACCACCACAGTGACCGGAGAGATCGGGCTCAAGGAGAAGTCCATCACGGTCACGCGGAAGGTGCCCGTACCGATGTTCCCGGCCGGGTCGGTCGCAGTGCAGGTGACTGTCGTCGTGCCCACCGGGAAGGTGGCACCCGACGCGGGGCTGCACGAGACGGCCAGGTCCGACGGCAGGTTGTCGGGGTCGGTCGCCGAGACGGCGAAGGTGACCACCGCTCCGCTTGGGCCCGTGGCGTTGGTGGCGACGTCGGCCGGCAAGGTCAAGGTTGGCGCTGTCTTGTCCTCGACCACGACCGTGGCACTGGCGGTGCCGGTGTTGCCGGCCGCGTCAGTGGCGGAGCAGGTGATGGGCGTGCTGCCCAACGGGAAGGTGCTGCCCGAGACGGGCGTGCAGCTCGGTGTGAGGGCGCCCGACACCGTGTCGGTGGCGGCTGCGGAATAAACGACCGAGGCGCCGGCTGGTCCGGTGGCCTCCACCGGGCTGGTCACGAAGATGGTGACCGCCGGCGCGGTCGTGTCGCTGACGGTGACGGTGAAACTCGCGCTCGATGTGTTGCTGTGCGTGTCAGTTGCGCCGCAGCTGATGGTGGTCGTGGCCAGTGGGAACGTGGCACCCGAGGCGGGGCTGCACGAGACGGTGGCCGCGTCGTCGGGATCGGTCGCGGTGACGGAGTAGGTCACAACGGCGCCGCTCGGCCCGGCCGCCTCGGCCGTGATGTTGGCCGGCACGGTTATCGCGGGCGGCGTCGTGTCCGCGGCCGGGGTGAACGTTCCCGACGGCGCCGTCGCCTGTCCAGACGAGTTGTCGCCCCAGCAGACAGCAGTCCCGTCCGTGCTGCTGATAGCGCAGGTGTGGTTGCCCCCGGAAGAGACCTCGCTGAACGTCCCCGCCGGCGGGGTGGCCTGGCCGAAGAAGTTGTACCCCCAGCACGCGATGGTCCCGTCGAGATGGAGGCCGCATGTGTGGTTGCCGCCGGAAGAGACTTCGCTGAAGGTCCCCGCCGGCGGGCTGGACTGCCCGAAGAAGTTGTAGCCCCAGCAGGCGACGGTCCCGTCGGTCTGAACCCCGCAGGTGTGGTCGGCGCCGGCCGAGACCTGCGTGAAGGTCGTCGCGGGCGGGGTGGCCTGACCGAAGCGGTTGAAGCCCCAGCACGCCACGGTCCCGCCGGTGCTTACAGCGCACGTGTGGAACCCGCCTGCAGAGACCTGGCTGAACGTCCCGGCCATCGCGCCGGCCTGACCGAGGGAATTGTCGCCCCAGCAGACCACCCTTCCATCGGTCGCGAGAGCGCAGGCGTGGAACCCGCCGGAGGAGACCTGGCTGAAGCTTCCCGCCGGCGCGCTGGTTTGGCCCGCCCCGTTGTCGCCCCAACAGGCGATCGTATGGTCGGTCTTGAGGCCGCAGGTGTGGAAGGTCCCGGCTGAGACCTGACTGAACTTCGCCGCCGGTGGGGTGGCCTGGCCGGTCGAGTTGTCGCCCCAGCAGGCAACGGTTTGATCGGTCCTAATCCCGCAGGTGTGGTTTTGTCCGGCGGAAAGCGTGCCCGCCATTGGGCCAGGTGAGGCGGCGCTTGCGCCCGCCGCTGAAGCGACCGCAATCACCGCGGCCACGGCAACCGGCGCCAGAAAAACCCAACGCGCCAGTCGACCCATCACGCACTCAACGTTCGGATTGCTCGTAATGGTCGAAACAAAGTTGCGCTGCGCAAAAAAGTTGGTGCTGCCGACCCTCCCCGACTGGATTATGGGTGGCGCGACTCTTCCCGCAGCCCGCTTATCGAAAATCCCAGCGGACCGAGCTCGACAGGCTCCGCGAGCCCCGGCACATCGCGGCGCTGGGGCTGGTCGCTGAAGTTGAACGCGACCACGACCCTCTCGTCGCCCGCGACGCGCGCAAAAGCGAACACCTCTTTGTCGGCAACCACTGTCCGCCTGTCACCCCGTCGAAGTGCCTGCGACGCACGCCGCAAACGGCCAAGTCGCTGGAAGTGCTCGAGCAGATCGTGGTTCTGGTCGACGCCCCACAGCATCGGCAGGCGCGCCTCGGCGTTTTCGATCTCGCCCTCATGGCGCTGGCTCAAGCCGACCTCGGTGCCGTAGTAGATCACCGGCATTCCCGGGAGGGTCATGAGCAGCGTTGCCGCCAGCTTCACCCGTTCGGCGTTTCCGTCGGCCATCCACATGAAGCGGTTCATGTCGTGGTTGTCGAGAAGCGTGGCCACGGCGAGCCCCGGGTAAGCGTCGTCGCGCTGATCGAGCCAGCTCGCGAATGCGCCTGCATCCATGCGCCCCCTCGCCAACGCCTGCCGCAGGTAGTAGGCGAGGTCGAAGTCGAAGATCGCGTCGAGGCGCCCGGTGTACCGGGCGAGCCAATCCGTCGTCCCGGTCGCCTCGCCAAGGATCAGCGCATCGGGCCTGACCTTGTGCAGGCCGCGCCGCAGCTCAACCCAGAACGCCGGGTCGACTCCGGTCACGTGGTCGCAGCGGATGCCGTCGACGCCATATGCCGTCAGCCAGTGCTGGGCCACCCGGACGAGGTGGTCCTGGACGGTGCGGTTGCCGGTGTCGAGCTCGGGCAGCGAGATGACGTCGGAGAAGCTGCGGTAGTAGTGAGGCCACTGCCAGAACCGGTAGTAGGCCGCCGCGTCGCCGTCCTTCTCGATCGCGTCGCGGAAGAGATGATGGCCGCGTCCCGTGTGATTGGGGACGAAGGCGAGCAGCACCCGCATGCTTCGGCTGTGGGCAGCTTTGACCAGGCGCACCAACGCCTCATCGCCACCGTACCGCGGCTCCACCTCCAGGAAGTCCTCATGGTCGTAGCCGTGATGCGAAGGGCTTTTGTGCACGGGACTCAGCCAGAGGACGTTGCATCCCAACGACTCGATGTGCTCGACGTGCTCACGGATGCCGTCCAGCGTTCCGCCGTACAGAGCGGTCGAATCGCCGGGCGGCGGCAGGCTCCCCTCACCGGTCCGCGCGAAACGGTCGACCATTACGTGGTAGCAGATCGCGTCTCGCACCCATGCCGGTGGCGGCGGTGGTTCGGCCTCGTAAGCGAATTCCTGGCCCCCTGCCCGGGGATCGGAATCTGACGCCCATACGGGAGTTGCGTCAGGGTCGCGGAGGTGGACCTTGATCCGGTAGCGCCTCACGTCGCCGGCATCAGCCGGCGGCAAATGGCCCATCCAGCGTGCGGGATGCCCGGGACTTTCCGGCATCGCCTCCATTGGATCGGGCGACCGAGCCGGGATCTCCACGGTGACCGAAGACACGTCGAGGTCGGAGCGAACCTCGGCGACTATTTGCCCGCCGGTACCGGGCTCGGGGGATCCGGCATGAAAGGCGCCGCCATACAGCGCTCTGGCGCGGCGTGCGTTCTGGGCGCTGGCCTGGTGCTCGAAGAAGCCATCGTCCGCAACGCCTCGCGGAGGGATCAGGGCGTGAACCGTGAGCAGAAGCAAGGCGTGAGCGCGGAGATCGACCCCTCCGCCCGCCATGAAAAGTCTCAGCGACGATCGCTTGAGCGCCGCCGCCTGCAGCGCCGCGATCGCGCCCGCGCGACGCCCCTCGACCGCATCCTGCCACGCGCCCCACAGCGTGGCCGCGGTTCCCGGTGCGGGCGGTGTGGGCGGCTGCATGCCGGTGTCGCCTCGGATTTCGTCCAGACGCGCGCGCAGCGCCGGGCTGTGCGACCAGCGCAGATGGCGGTCGAGCGCCCAGGCGACCTGCGGATCCGTTCGACCGTTGACGACGGCCCACTCGAAGAAGGCCCGCGCGGCGCCGCGCTCGCCGCAGACGTCCAGCGCATGAGCGATCAGCGCGTCGTCGCCGGGGCCGGCGACAAATTCGCCCGTGCGATCGTGGTGCTGCGCTATCACCAGAAGGCTGCGGGCGTAGAGGCCGGTGATCGCGGCGCGGTCGGAGACGTGAGGCACCCCAGCCACGACCGATGCGCGTGTGGCGCCGGCGAGGGGCGGGAGATCGAAACCTGGCGGCCACGCCAGGTCGAAACGAACGCCTGCCCGCGGCAAGACGAGCTCCAGCCCATGCTCCCAGCTCACGTCGGCTTCGCCGTCGGACCGAAAAGCGAGACCCAGGGCGTCATCGATGGCGGCGATTCGCCGCTCGACCTTGATGCCGCTTGCGTGGCGCGACATCACCCGCAGCGTGTTCGTGCCCCTGACGTACTCGCGGCGGTGCTTCCAGCCCCGGCCGCCGATGCGGCGCTTCCGCCCAGAGGGGAGCTCGAGCGTCGCGTGCACGGGCCTCTGCAGCAGCTCGCTCTCGAGGTGCGGAGCACACAGGCTGAGCAGGCTGCCATCGGCCCCGATCTTCGCGAGGAGCCTCCCGTTTCCGACGGTGGCGACAAAGCGTGCGCTCATGCGGTCCGAGAGAGGTTACGTCTGGCGCGTTTCATGACGGTGGCGATGCGGCGGGCACCAATCGACCTCTCGATCTCCTCGCGCGGTTGCGGCAGGGCCAATCGCCAGTTCGGGAACTCCGTGGTCGTGCCGGGCACGTTAGGCCGCTCCTCGACTCCGAGCGCGTCCTCGAGCTGGGCCAGCACGATTCGCGAGCGCGCCCGAGCCAGAACCCGGTTGGCGGCGATCGCAACGTCCATGGCGGCGGATGCATCCGGCAAGCGCGTCAGCTCCGTCAACCGCCCGCGCAGCCGGTGCAGGCGCTGGTCGGGCTCGGTCAGGTTCCAGATCCCGGCCACGGTTGGCAGGTCGTGAGTGCCCACAGCTCCCACGGACTCGCGCGGCCACCTTCCCGGTGATCCGCCCTCGAACCAGAGCAGGCGGTATGAGAGCGCGCCGCGCTTGCGCAGCCGTCGTCGCACCGACGGCTCGACGAGGCCGAGGTCTTCGCCGATGACGAACGCCCCCGAGCGCCGGCTTTCCTCGGCCAGCCGCGCCAGGAGCTGTTGGTGCGGGTAGCGGACGTACACCCCTTGCGACGCGGTCATGCCGGCCGGTATCCAGAAGAGCCGGAACAGGCTCATCACGTGGTCGAGCCGAACGCCTTTCGCATGCCTGGCGGCGCCGCGGATCGCCTCGACGAACGGCTCGCAGCCGGCCGCCCGCAGCTTCCACGGATCGAACGGCGGCACGCCCCAGTCCTGCCCGTCCGGGAAGAACTCATCGGGTGGCGCCCCGACTCGCATGCGCGGGGCCAGCAGGTCCTGCCAGCGCCAGGCGTCGAAACCATCGGAGGCGAATCCGAGCGGAACGTCCGTGATTAGATCGATCTCTGCCGCTGCTCGCTCGAGCTGGCGATCGAGATGGAACTGAAGCCATTGATTGAAGGCGACCCGCTCTTGCAGCTGCGCTCGACTCCTCACGACCTCGTCGCCGTCAGCCTTTCGCAGTCCAGCGGGCCAATCGCGCCAGGCAGGGCCTATCGTCTCCGCCAGCGCATTGAAGGTGGCGAAATCACGGAGCGCGTCCCCCTCATTTCTGATCCATTCGGCGAGTCCACGCGGCTTCGGCGCCGCTCGATAGATCAGCTTGAGCGCCTTCGCCTTGAGCTCGTAGACCTGGTTGTAATCGATGAGGCGATTTGAGTTGAGCGCCTGCGCCGCATTGCGCAGAGGCTCGAGGTCCGAAGCACACCGCTCGGCCCCGGGCATCTCTTCGACCCGAATGAATGCGGCGTTCAAGAAGCGCCGGGACGATGAGTAATAAGGAGAGGGCTCATACGGGAGCGTTGGCGTCTGCGCTCCCAGCGGGCTGATCAGAACGAGCGACGCACCCTGGCGTCGCGCCCAGCGCCCGAACTGGCGGAGGTCGCCGAAGTCGCCGACGCCCCAGCTGCCGCGCGACCGAAGTGCGTACAGCTGCACTGCCCATCCCCACGCGCGCTCAGGGGCCGGGGCGCACTGTCCTTCCGGCAGGTGGTCGGGCTTCGGCCGAGGTGGATTTTGCGTTGTGGCGTCGAGACTGGCCAGCACCGCGGCCGCGGCTTCGGGATTCGCGGTGACGCGCTCGCCGGTGTAGCCGAAGTACTCGGGCACCACTCCCCATCGACGCCCGCGCTCATCCATGAATGGTCCATCGTCGCGGAACCGAGGCTCCCGCGTTCTAGGCGTGGAGGTAGGTGAGCACCGCCAGGACGCGTCTGTGGTCGTCGTCAGCCGGCTCCAACTGGAGCTTCATGAAGATGCTCCGCACGTGCGCTTCGACCGTCTTGGGGCTCAAATGGAGTCGCGCGCCGATCGCCGAATTTGTTCGGCCTTGTGCCATCAAGTGGAGTACCTCGCGTTCGCGCTCGGTCAACTCCTCGATGGCCTCCCGGTTGCGGCGCCTTCCGACGAGCTCCGCCACAACATCCGGGTCGATGACGGAGCCTCCAGCTGCGATCCGCCGCACAGCATCGCCGAATTCGGCGATGTCGCCCACGTGATCCTTCAACAAGTAGCCGATGCGGCCTCCACTTGAAATCAGCTCGAGCACGTGATGTGTGTCGACGTACTGGGACAGGACGAGAACGCCTACTGAGGGCAGGCTCGACCTCACCTCACGGGCTGCGGCGAGCCCTTCGGTCGTGTAAGTCGGTGGCATCCGGATGTCGAGGACCGCAACGTCTGGAGGATCGGCGCGTATGAGCTCCATCAGGGACTGCGCATCGCTGACCTGGGTCACGACATCGAAGCCGAGGTCCCGTGCCACCCGAACAAGGCCCTCGCGGAAAAGGGTCGAGTCGTCCACGATCGTCAATCGCACGGGATTTCGGCGCGAATGTGCGTGCCGGCCCCCATTGGACTCGAGATCGAGAGCTTGCCCCCAACCGCGGCAGTGCGGTCCTCGAGGCCCTGGAGTCCGCCACCCTTGGTCGCACCGCCCACCCCGTCGTCACGCACCTCGATCAACAAGCCGCTGCCGGACCTTGTCACCGACACGTTTACAGTCGACGCCCGAGAGTGCTTGGCAGCATTGGCCAGGGCCTCCGACACGATGTAATAGGCTGCCGCTTCGGCCTGCTCCGGTGGACGGCGTACCAGCGAGACCCGGATCGCGACCGGCAGCGGCGACCGGTCGACCAAGGATCGCAGCGCGGGTTCGAGCCCGCCCGTCACGAGGATCGTCGGATGTATGCCCTGGGCCAGCTGGCGCAGCTCTGCCAGCGCGGTGCGGAGCTCGGCCTCGGTGGCGGCCAGAAATTCGCCGGCTTGGTTCGTGCGTTCCGCTTCGGCCCGCGCGCGTCCCAGCGTTAATGCGAGCGCCACCAAGCGCTGCTGCGCCCCGTCGTGCAGGTTGCGTTCCACTCGGCGTCGCTCTTCGTCTTGCGCCCGCACGATGCGCTCACGCGAGGCGCGCAGCTCCTCGACCAGCCGAAGGTTGCGGAGCACAAGGCCAGTCTGTGAGGCGAGGTCATCGAGGAGCTTGATTTCGGCCGCGGTCACGCGGTCTCCACGGCGCTTGGTGATCGCGAGCGCCCCCAACAAGGTTTGCTCGTCTCGCACAGGCACGCTGTGGTCGGTGTCCGGAAGCGGGGGGAGCCGTTCATCCTTCAGGCCGATGGTCGGGGTCGGCGCTGACTCCGGGTCAACCGCCTCGCGCCTGAGCTCGGCGCCGATTCGGAGCCAGGCTTCGGCTCGCTCGGCCCCCGTCGCTTCTCGAAGCAGCCGGGCGAGTCGCGGGAGCACATCGACCGTGGAGTAGGAAATCGCAGCCTGGCCGGCGAAGCGGGACAACGCCTCATACGGTGTGCGCCTCTCTCCATAGACCAGGCGGTTTGCAACCCGGCTCATACCCTCGCGCACGGGCTGGAACGCCACGGCGACGATCGCCGTCGCCAGCAGCGCGAGGATTGGGTTGAGGCCGGCCCCGGCCCCGATGAAGGATCCGATGCCGAAAACGATCCCGACATAGGCCAGCGTGATGAAGGTGGCAAGGCCGCTGAACAGGATGGTCCGGCTGATGACGAGATCGATGTCGAAGAGCCGGTACTTGAAAATGGCGACCGCGATCGCCGCCGGGACAACGAACGAGATCGTGAGGCTCGAACCGAGCTGCCCCCAGCGGGCAATGACCTGGGCGGCCAGGTCGGCGGACCATGGAGAAACCCTGTCGTCATCGATACGGCCCACCATCCAGAAGACCGCGGTGATCGCAAGCGCGAACGCGAGCCAACGGAGCTGGAAACGTTCGTCGCCCTGGGCCCGCCGCGTCCGCAGCAGCACGAGGGCCGCGGCTGCGGGAGCGAAAAGAAGATTGGCCCAACCGAGGACGGTCTCTGGATCGCCGGCCATAGCGAAGCCATAGGCCCAAAGGGATGGCGGCATCGTTACCGGCAGCGAGCCGTCGCGACCTGGAAGGCGCAGTGGCCATGGGTCGCCGAGGGAGCTGACGATCATGCCTGCCGTCAGTACCGCGGCGAGGCCTGCCAACGCCCACCAGGCGGGACCAGGCAGCCGCCCGTCCGGGAACAGGAGGATGGCCAGGGCCTGAGGGAAGATCGCGAGGCCGGTCCAAGTGCCGATCCAGGCGGCCAGGTCGCCTGCCGGCAGGGAGCCTGGAGCTGCCACAAGTGCTCGCACCGCGTACTCCTGGGTGAGCATCGTCAACGCCACAAGGAGGGCGATCGCCGCGAAGGCCCAGCCCAAAGCGCTGCCAGGACGCCGCGAGAGGATGAAGCCGGCCAGGAGTGAAAGGACCAGCACGGCAAAGATCGGACCGATCACGTCGACGAGAGCGGTCAACCAGATCGGCTCGATGCGGCCGGGCTTGAAGGTCGGCCAGTCGATCACCAGCAGGGGCGCGCTGGCCAATGCGGTTGCCGATGCCAGTAGCGCCAGGCCCCAGGGCCACACCACGCGGGTGGCGCGGAGTGAGGGCATCATCCCGGTCGCCATTGGGGTTCGAACTTGATGCTTGCGTCGTCGGTGAGCCGGCTGAGTCCCGAACCGTCCGGCCGGACCGCATAGAGGTTCCACGGACCGTCGCGACGGCTGGCGAAAACTATCCAGCGCCCATTCGGTGACCAGTCTGGGGAAAGACCATCACCCTCTAACAGGCGCCGCTGGTCTGTTCCGTCGGCGTTCATCGTGTAGATCGAGGATTCGTAACCGCCGGGGAAGTCACGCTCGCTGTGAAAGGCAATCTGGGCGCTGTCCGGCGACCAGCTCACGCTCGCGTTGAGCGAAGGGCCCTGTGTGAGCCGGCGCACGTTGCTTCCGTCGGCGGCCATGACCCAGATCTCGCCCGGACCGCCGCGATCGGAGAAGAAAGCGATCGTCGTCCCGTCCGGCGACCACTCCGGATCGACGTTCAAGCCGCCTCCCGAAGTCAGCCGTCGTGGGGCGCTGCCATCCGAACGCGCCACGTAGATGTCGCCTGGCGCGTGGATGATGCCCAGCGGGCCGGTTATTCCTGCCTCGCTGCTGCCGTAGGCGATCTGCGTGCCGTCAGGCGACCAGTCGATGCCGCCCTTGAAACTGGTTGAATGCGTGAGCTGCAAAACGCCGCTGCCGTCGGCGTTCATCACGTAAAGCTGCTCCACTCCGCTACGAGTGCTCATGAATGCGATGCGCGTGCCATCGGGTGACCACCTGGGATCGCGGTTGCCTCCCTCGCCATGGGTGAGCAGCCGGGCCCGCTCGCCGGGGCGCGCGACCAGGATGTCGCCGTGGTATCGGTTGCTCGGTTCGAGGTAGCACACGAACGCGATTTCGGCGGAGGGTTCTGGCAAGGCCGCCGTGCCCTCCAGCCCACAGCCGTGGGGGGCTTCGTCGGCTGACCCGCACGCCCCGAGCACGAGCATCGTCATCAGCCACAAGCCCGCGCCGCGAACGGGCGCCATAACGGTTTGCATGTTGCCACCGTGAGACGAGTCCGTCGACAGGGTTATCCCTAACGCAAGTCGAGCGCCTGCACTGATGCCGGCGGGCCTTCGCCTCGATACGGTGCTTGACACGGCCGCCGGAAGGCCGAGGAGGTGCCGAAGGATGCTCGCATGGACCATACGGACGTTGCTGGTGGCGATGGTTGCGTTCGTGCTTGTTTGCGCATTGGGTGCATTGGCCTCCACCCAGACAGCGGGCGGGCCCCAAACCACCCACGGGTCGCCTGTCGTCATCCCCAGCCCGGAGCGGCCGTAGCGGCGCTGAACTACCATGCGTCGGGAATGGGACGGCTCTACCACGTGCCTTCCGAGGCCTGCACGACCTCCACGGCGCAGACATCGGGCATGTCGCGCATGGCCGCGCTTTCGGGCGACACCGTGGGCAGCCGCGCGATCTGGATGGGCGAGACGCATGTAGCGCCGGGCGTGTCGTCGGGACCGCATCACCACGGCGAGAGCGAGACCGGCATCTATGTCGTTTCGGGCAACCCCGAGTTCATCTATTCAGAGGATGGGCGTGAGGTGCGTGTGCTGACAAAGCCCGGGGACTACATCTACGTGCCGCCGTTCGTGCACCACATCGAGTCCAACGCCAACTCGGGCGAGGAGGCGGTGGTCGTCATCGCTCGCACGACTCAAGAAGCGATCGTCGAGAACCTGGAAGAGCTCTAGCCAGGTGGCGGTCAATGCCGCGCTGGGCGGCGCCGTCCGTAGGCGTGAGGATCCACGCCTCATCACCGGGACGGGGCTCTACACCGACGATGTCCGGCTCGATGGATGCCTTCACGCCGTGTTCGTGCGCTCTTCCATCCCTCATGCCCGCCTGAGGAGCGTGGACGTGAAGCTCGCAGCGGCAATGCCGGGCGTGGTCGGGATCTTCGGCGCGGCTGACCTCGACTTCGCGAGCACGACCGCGCGTCCGCGGCTGGCTTCGGACACGGTCCTTTTCGTCGGCGATGCGATCGCGGTCGCGGTCGCGGAGACGCGGGACCAGGCAGTCGACGCGGCCGCGGCAGTCATCGTTGATTACGACCCGCTGCCGGCGGTCGTCGGCAGCGTCGAGGCGCTGGAGCCGAACGCGGACCTGGTGCAGTCGGACCGAGACGACAATCTCGTCATCGACTTCGAGGTCGGCGAGCCGGGCGCGGTCGACGGCGCCGACGTGTCGATCAAGGCTCGCTTCATCAATCAGCGCCTGGCCGCCGTGCCCATCGAGGCGAACGCGGTCGCCGTTGAGCCCGACGGCGATGGCGGAATCCGCATGTGGGCCTCGACGCAGGTGCCGTTCCGCGTCCGCACCCAGGTCGCGGACGCGCTCGGCATTCCCGAGGCGAAGGTGCGTGTGATCGCACCGGACGTAGGGGGCGCGTTCGGCGCCAAGCTGATGACGTATCCAGAGCAGAGCGTGCTGGCCGCGGTAGCGCTGAAGCTCAACCGCCCGGTGCGCTGGTTCGAATACCGCTCCGAGAACATGGTCGCGATGAGCCACGGCCGGGCGCAGGTCCAGGACGTGGCGCTCGGGGCGACGCGCGAGGGCAGGCTCGTCGGCCTCGACCTGGAGATCGTCGCCGATTGCGGCGCGGATGCCGGCCTGGGTGCCGCGCTACCGGGTTTCACGATGTTGCTTTCCTCGGGCGTTTACGACATCCCGAAGATCCGCGTGCGCACGCGCACGGCCCTGACCAATACCACCATCGTGTCCGCGTACCGAGGCGCCGGACGACCAGAGGCGATCTCGATGATCGAGCGCGCGATGGACATGCTGGCGGTGAAAATGGGTTTGGATCCTGCCGAGCTGCGCAGGCGCAATTTCATTCGCGGCGAATTCCCGCACACCACGGCAGCAGGCGCCACGTATGACTCTGGCGATTACGCGCGCGCCCTCGAGGTTGCTCTCGAGGCGGTGGGCTACGACGACATCCGGCGAGAGCAGAAGGCGAGGCGCGAGCGCGGCGAACGCGTTCAGCTGGGAGTCGGCATCAGCAGCTATGTGGAGATGACCGCGGTCCAGCTCACGTCGGAGTTTGGATTTGCTCGCGTCTCGGAGGACGGATCGTTCACCGTCGGCGTGGGCACCAGCTCGAGCGGGCAGGGCCACGAGACCGCATACGCGCAGCTGGCCTCTTCACTCCTGGGCGTTCCGATGGACCGCATCGTCGTCGTGCAGTCGGACACGAACCAGGTGCGGAGCGGTGACGGTACGTACGGCTCGAGATCGATGCAGCTCGGCGGCAGCGCGGTGCGCAGCGCGTGCATCGCTCTGGTCAAGAAGGCTCGCGAGGAGGCGGCGCGACGTCTCGAGGCGAGCGTCGACGACATCGAACAGCCGGCCGATGGACTCTTTCGGGTGCGCGGCGTGCCGAGCGCCGCCATGAGCTGGGCGGATCTCGCGTCCGAAGCAACTCTCATCGCGGAAGAAGAGTTCGAGCAGGATGGGCAGACGTTTCCGTTTGGCTGCCACATCGCTGTGGTTGAAGTCGACGTAGAGACCGGTGAGGCGCGGCTGATCCGCCATGTCGCGGTCGACGACTGCGGGACGATCTTGAATCCGACGCTGGTCGAGGGTCAGGTTCACGGCGGCGTCGCGCAGGGTGCCGCGCAGGCCCTGTATGAAGAGTTCGTGTATGACGCGGACGGAAATCCGCTGACGACGAGCCTGGTCGACTATGCGATCCCCACGATCGGCGAGATTCCTTTGATCGAAACGTTGCACATCGAGACGCCCTCGCCGCTGAATCCGCTAGGGGTGAAGGGTGTCGGCGAGTCGGGGACGATCGGGTCGACGCCGGCGGTCCAGAACGCGGTCATTGACGCGGTTTCCCATCTGGGCGTGCGTCACATCGACATGCCGCTGCACCCGATGCGCGTGTGGGAGGCGATCCAGGCGGCTCAGAGAACCTGAGCTTGGCGGCGCGTGACGATCAAGGTGTCGACAAGGCTCGCCGCGGCGAGGACGAGGGTGGCGCCAAGCAAGATCCATTCAGGTGATCTCGTCGGCGGGTTCGCGGGCAGGTCGAAGTGGCCGGAGATCGGCTCGAAGATGGGGGCGATCGGCGAGGCGACGGAAGCCGCGAAAACTGCAGTCGACACGAGCACCACCCACACGACGCCGCGCGCTGTGCGGCCGATGCGAATCAGGCCGATGCCGGGCAGGGCGGCCAGGAGCCAGAGGTCGCGGTTGGGCGGGATCTCGTCCGCGTGCAGGCGGCGCGCGAGGACCGCGCCGACGGCGAAGAGCCCGAGAGCGGCTTCGAACCATCCGGGCCCGATGAGGTCGATGCCCATGAAGGTGAAGTCGACGCCGGAGTAGGTGGGTGTGGTAGCGAGCCACATGACCCATGCAAACCAGGCGACCAGCAGGACTTCGGCGGCGAGGAGTGTGGCGAGGCGGATGGCAGTCTTGGTCGCGAGCATCGATCCGACGAGGGTGATGATCACCAACCAGCACGCCGGGTTCTGGAAGCCGAAGTTGACGTCGGTGTGGACCTGGGAGATGCCGACGAGCCAGGGCGATATGAGGGCGAGGAACACGGCGATGACGACCACGACGCCGAGGGGTGAGGCGAAGGCGCGGCGCGGGTTGGTCAATCGGGCGCGGAAAAGACTGGGAAAGGGGAGTGATGATGGGGCGCGGAGGCCCTGTGCGCGCGCGGAGACATCGCACGAAAGTTTACTGGACAAGAACCTTGACACCGAACAGATTTTCGATACAATACAAACATGTGTTCTGGGAGTGGGGAGAGGGGGAGTTGGACCTCGGGAGAGATCTACGGGGAGATCAATACCCTGCTGGATCGGCTCGCATCTGAAGACCTCACCGCCCAGCGGTCGGAAGCCATGGCCGATGACCAGCTAACTCTGCAGCGAATCGGGAGTCGGGTTCAGGCGGAGTTCTTGCGCCGCCTCCGTCGCTTCGACAGCGGGCAGGGTTACGCCAACACGATGGCTCTGAGCGCCAAGGCCTGGTTGCGCTGGAAGTGCAACCTGACCCCTGAGGCCGACTCCGATCAGGTTGAGGTGGCGCGACAGTTGGACTCGTTGCCCCAGACCGCCAAGGCCTTTGCCGAGGGAGACATCAGTTACCGCCACGTCGCGCTCATCGCGCACACCGCCAAAGATCTGGGCGACAAGATGGAAGCGGAGGCCGAGGAAATCCTCGTCACCGCGGCCAGAGAGCTCGATCCCAAGCGCTTGAAGATGGCGTGCTTGCACCTACGCCACTGCCTTGAGCCCGAGGGCGTCTTGCGCGATGCCAACGAGCAGCACGATGACCGCTACCTGTACTTGAGTCAGACCCTCGATGGCGTCTTCTATCTGAACGGTCGCTTCGACCCTGAAAGCGGCGCCGTGGTGCGCACGGCGCTGGACTCGGTGATGAAGCCGCCGGCAGCCGACGATGACCGCACGCCAAAACAGCGGCGCGCGGATGCGTGGGTGGATTTGGCACGGCGCCAGCTGGACGGCGGTCAGTTGCCCGAGGTCGGTGGCCAGAAACCGCACCTGATGGTGACGGTCGACATGCCGACGCTCACGAAAGAACCGGGGTCGCGCGCGGCGGAGCTGGAGTGGGCGCAGCCGATACCGGCCGAGACGGCTCGGCGCCTGGCCTGCGACTGCACCATCACGCCAATCCTGTGTGGGGCTGAATCACACCAGGTCGAGGTCGTCATCGGCCGCCGGGTGATACCGCCGGCGATGAAGCGGGCGCTGACCGCGCGCGACAAACACTGCCGGTTCCCCGGGTGCGATATGCCGCCGGCCTGGACCGACGGCCACCTGTAAGAGACCAAATGTGCGGCGGGGAAGAAGTTTGGGGATGATTTTTGAAGGGGAGAACTTGTGCGGGGTCCGCCACACCTCGGCTCGGAGATTTAATTGGAGGCGTATGTGATGAAAGCGGTTCCCTTAGGCGACGAATCGGGCTACTTCGATCTGGACACGGCGGAAGAGTTCAAAGCAGGTGAGGGGATGGCCGGCGAGGGTACGGTCTACAGGACCGACAAAGGCCACTTCGTAAAGTACCAGAACGGCGTGAACCTACCTATGAAAGATCAAGAGGCATTCTTCTGGCTGCTTCGCAATGGGCACCAGGACGCAGCCAAAGAGTATCTGGCCACTCTGTGGGCGCAGAAGCTGACCTAGCCGTGGTCGCTTGTCGCCATGTGTGCCGGGAAGCAACGTGGTAGAAGCAATTGAGGTTGGAATCACGACGGGCATAAGTTCTGAAGGCGCTGCCGCAAGAGCGCCGCTGCCCGCCTAGCTAGGGCTGCTAGGAGACCGGCAAGGCGGCCGCGGCCGCGGAATCACGGCCAATGAGTCGAAGAGTGCCGCCTGGAAAGTCGATCTGGCCACCAAAGGTGGACAGGGTCCGTGCCGCAGTCTGCAACGTTAAATGCGATGCTCTTTGAACGCCAGTAAGGCATTGCGCCAAGGCGGCTCCGCGAATGAAGCGAGATAGCGTCTGCCCTCGCTTGTTTGATTCAGTGCGAAGCATGCGCTCCTCGTCGGCGCTAAAGCGTACTGAGACGACTACGTCGAGCCTATTCAGTGCCTTGGACCCCGGCTCAGTGTCCTCCCATTCGGCCGAGTCGTCTTTGTGCGCTTGGTAGTACGCGGCGTCGTCCTGTGCAGAGTTCGTCACCTTCTTAGAAGTAGCGCGTGATCTCGCCATCTGTCGACTCCCATCCAGTTATCGGACGCAAGCTCCGATCTGTCACGTAATAGCGAATGACAATCGTGAGCTTGCGGCCCCCATCGGTCATGCCCATCATCTTCCAATCTCCGGTCCTCCGTCGCTTATTTCGTGCGAATTTTGGGCGGCTGGCCCATACCTGATAAATCTCGTCTGGGGTGATCTTGTGTTCGTGTAATTCGTCTTCATCGCCCTCGTGCCACTCCCAAAGCAGTGCCTGGGACGGGTGTCCCCTTTGTGTCATACACCAAGGCCTTCATGGTGGTTGTTTGTCATACGGAGTTCTGCTATTGTATGACACATGGCAAAGCGCAAGCGGCAGGGATTGGTAGCCGAGGAGATCACAGTTGAAGCCTTTCTAGCGGACTCAGTCGTCAACCCAGATGGAAAGCTGTACGTCCAAGGCGGGGCGTGGAACGTCATCCACACGCAAGTGCTTCCGTTCCGGCAGTCGCGGATTGGTATTGGAGTAATCGTTCGGGTGCCCTACCAGCTGGCAACCAACGAAGCCCACAAGTTTGAACTGCGGCTGGAGAATGCGGACGGAGAGCAGTTGTCGTTGGCGGATGCGCCACCCGGCACGAACGTCCCGGACGGAAAGGTTCGAAAGATCGGCGGCGACTTTCCGGTCGGGCGGCCACCTGGCGTACAGCCGGGTGACGAACAATCCGTCGCAATTGCAGTGAATATCGATGGTCTGCTATTCGAGCGCGACGGAGTCTACCGGTTCGTCGTATCTATCGACGGGCGCGATCTTCGCCAGCTTCGGTTCAGGATCAACCTACTTAGTCAGCCGCGGCTACTCATTCAGTAGGACCGGCGGGCGGGGTCCGGGGTCCGGGGGTCCCAGCCACCGCCCGCCCGTATCCCGGAGCGCCGTACTAATCACAAGCCGTTAGGCGAGCCTGGGCCCTGTTGCCGGGCCGTGTGCTTCATTGGCGAAGGGGGAGTCGGAATGGCCACCTTAGCGTTCGTGTTGGAGGCCCCGCTAGAACATGTGTTCCACAGTCTGAAGGGCATGGTATCCTGCACCTGCCCCCATGACCGAACGGGCGCGGTGGAGGGGTAACCGGGAAAATTGAAGAGGACTTGGAGACCTGATCGTTTAGGCGCCCTTCCCCGAGAAACCTGAAGGGCTAAGGCCACGGGGCTCAGAACCCCCTCGACAGCTGTCCTCGTGAATGGATGCCCGAATCCATTTATCGAGGCACGCGATGGAATCAACTTCTTCGGTCTCCGGCTACTTCCGTCCGTCTCGACTTGATCTAGCAACGAAACTCGGTCGGGATGTTCCCGACGGGTGGTGGGTCGTTGTCTACCCAACTGCCGGCGAAGCGGTTATCACGTTCAAACGCGGGCTGCAGACCGACCGGCGAACGGGCGCAGCTTGGGACGTTGCGCCCGAAGATGTTCCTGCTGATCGAGCCCTCATCGAGGCTGTCAGACGGGCTCGTGGGCAGGTGCGGCGCTACTGCACCGCAAATGGGCTGGACCGGCTCGCGACCGTCACCTATGGAGGGTCAGGTTGCCACGACGAGCAACAGGTCCGCGCCGATCTAGGCGCGTTCTTTCGTCAGCTTCGACGTATCGGTGGGACTGGAGCGTTCGCGTACCTATGGGTAGTGGAGTGGCATCCAGGCGGGCATGGGCTGCACGCGCACTTCGCGATTGGACGGTACCTCGAGAAGGGGCTGCTTGAGCAGGCCTGGGCGCACGGGTTCGTCGAGATCAGACGAATCAATGCGGAGTTGCGGTACGCGAGCGCGCTAGCGCGTGCACGCGTTGCGGCTGCCTACCTGGGCAAGTACGTTGCGAAGGGGTTCGAGACGAGCGGCGGGCTGCATCGCTACGAGGTAGCGCAGGGATTCCAGCCGGAACGCTGGCGTTTCTTCGCCGAGACGAGAGAGGACGCGGTGAATCTGTGCGTGAACCTGCGCGACGGTGCCATACCAAATTTCAGCGCGTCCGACGAATGGGAGGGCTGGCAGGGCCCGCCCACTTTGTGGATGCAGTGGCCCGAATGATGGCGGCCGGCGCCCGGGGTCCGGGGGTCCCAGCGCCGGCCGCCACTGCCGGAGGTGAGCTGCACGAGATGGCGCGGGCCTGGGTCGAGCGCACGTGTGCTGAGCAAGGGTTGCCAATAAAAGTCGGTGATCGTGCGGCTTTGGTGAGGGTCGCTAGTGTGCTGCGCGAAGCATCAGACGCGCCAGACCGGCTCCAAGCGCGAGGGGTCAAACCTGTTCAAGCCGCGGACAGCGGGCCCGACGACAAGGTGGTCCAGGACCGCGGTGATGATGGCGCGGCGTTGGTGGAGGTTGAGTTCGGACCATTGGCCCCGTAGACGGTCGGCTTCGCCGGCGAGCTTGCGGACGGAGCTATGTCGGTCGACGCGGGCAAAGCGACCGCGGAGTGCGTTGAGGCGGTCGGTGACGCGCTTCCGCGCCACGAAGTACTCGGCGGATTCGATCTTGCCATCCGCCCAGAAGCCGGCCAGTTCTTCCAGTTTGGCCTGGTCCGACGCAATTGCAATTTCGAGATCGGCAGCCTCGCGACTGGCGTCAGGTTGATGTTCAAGTGCTCGGGTCAGCTCTGGTGAGTCGAGCCGAAAGAGGACTGCCTCGGTGATGAACGATTCGAGGGTGCCAGCAAGGACGCTGATCTTTCCGCAACCGAAGAAGCCGGGACCGGTGGCGCACACGTATGCGGGCCGGTGGCGGCTGGGTCGAGAGACCAGCTTGGCTCCGCACAGACGGCAGGTTAGGAGAGAACTGAGCAGATGGCGGCGCGCCGTGCGTGTGAGGGTTCGAGCCGGGTCGGTAAGGAGGCTGCGCAGGCGCTGGGACTCCTGTTCAGTTAGCACGGCATCCCAAACTGCGGGCGCGACGACGCGCTCATGGAGCGTTCGGTGACCTGCGAGGCGGGGATGGATCACGATTTGCTTGAGTGTGTGGCCAGACCACTTCTTCCCGCGAGCTGTAGGGATGCGGCGAGCGTTGAAGTCGCGGGCAACCGACATCAGGGTTTCTCCCGTGAGTAAGCGGCGTGCCGCTTCGCGGATGATCTCGACTTCCTCGGGCACTAGTTCGCGCTCATCGGAGAAGCCGTAAGGACGGCGCCCACCCGCCCACCGTCCAGACTGTGCGATTTCTAGATGCTTGCGGGTAGCGCGTCGGCTCTTATCGTCGCTCTCCTTGCGTGCCACCGCGCCGATGATTCTGGCGTGGAACTTTCCATCGTGAGTGCCGAGGTCCACGTCGCCTTGGACCGTCGCGAGGTGCGTTACGTTGGCGCTCTCGCAAGTCTCAAAGAATTCCTCGAGCTCTTTGGGGTTGCGATGTAGGCGGTCGAGGTGCCAGACGATGACTGCGTCGATGCGTCCCGACGCGATGTCGTCCAGCATGCGTCGATATTCCGGTCGAGGCTTTCGCGAGTAGGCGCTGATGTCGTCGTCGGAGTAGCGGTCGACCACCGGCCAGCCCTCCAGCTGGGCGTACGTCTCGCAGTCTCCGAGCTGGCGTTTGATGCCGAGCATCTCGCCAGCTCGGTCTTCCGAGATGCGCGCGTAGAGACCTGCAGCCTTGGGCGCCGGCATCAACGCACATTAGCACACTAACCGACACCACATAAAACACTGGGCCGATGGGACCCACGGCACTGTGGAACCTCCTGCTCTTCTGCCGGCGCCATCATCGCCTCTTCCATGAAGGCGGCTGGGCGTTGGAACAAGCCGAGGGCGGAGTAGTAGCGATTCCGCCCTAGCTCTTGTCGTCCTCTTCGT
>Ga0207684_10000197_pt1 | contig 95169 bp, 149 predicted proteins | sample KBSK5501metaG_FD_184342 | JGI IMG/M metagenome (GOLD analysis project Ga0207684, IMG submission 184342) | Corn, switchgrass and miscanthus rhizosphere microbial communities from Kellogg Biological Station, Michigan, USA - KBS K5-50-1 metaG... | ecosystem: Host-associated > Plants > Roots >...
TCACTCTTGGCCTCATCAGGCAGCGCGTCACGCTGCGACGTCTCCCGACGTTTCGGCCTTCAGTTATCGACCACCACATCCCGCGTGACCGCAGCCACCGCAGAAACCGCCGTTACAGCATTCACAACCACATCCGCCATGAATCATTGCGCTCTCCTAGTGCTCACTTGATCAGTTCAAACCAGACATCCACGGGCGAACCGACGAGGGTCCAGCGGGTGCTCAAGATGTGGCCGGGGCTGCACGCGCACATCGAGCAGCCGGCCTTCGACGAGAAGTGCATGGTTGGCGGGTCGATGCCAAGTCGGCCAAGCCCGTACGCGTGAAGGAGTGCGATCGGCTCGATGAGCGCCAACTTCACGTCCTTCAGCGCCTTCGCCTTGAGCGCTCGGTATGCCTTCATGTGCGCGTCGCGCTCGTCTTCGGTGAAGCCGTCACCGTCGCCCCACGCAGGCTTACACGCGTTCTCGTAGATCTTTTCTTCGAGATCAGGTGCGAACGTAGTGATGGCGCCATACACTCGGGTCAGCGAATTCCAGTGACGATCAGTGTCATGCACTCGCTTGACGATGATGGCTTTCCAGTCACCCTTGCTGATTTCGGTGCGTCGCGGGTCAACGGCCCGCACGTGCACGTCGTTCTTCATGCTCTCCTCTTTCCGGCCTCATCAGTGCCAGCATCACTGGCAGACTCCTCACGGAGTTTCGGCCTTACATTCAGCACCACTCACTGACCCAGCGTACTTCTTCACGCCTACGAATTGCGCGACGAATGAGACGCTTGCCACTCTTACCGGACCCCCCACGCGACTTGAAACCACGGTACTCGTAAAAGCCATCGCTAAGATGCGGGTTGTCGACGTGGAGCGTGCCACGATTGCGTTCGCTTGCCATCATCCCCATGATATTCTCCTCGCGTGGGCTCATCAGCAGCGGCATCACCGCTGGACACCTCTCGGTGTTTCGCCCTGCACGACCATCAAACCGTAATGCCCATCGACGCAAGCTCGGCCGCGTAACGCTTCGTGAGCTCCGTGTTGATCACCCGGCCGATTTCCCGGGCGCTCGTTCCACTCGTCGCCGCCAGCTGCTTGATCGCGGTGAACATACCCGCGACCTGCTCGTACATCTCTTCATCACGGCTCACAGTGTGAATCCCGAACTCGGTCGCCCGCTTGAGCGTGTCAGCCGGGATGTGGTCGAGAGCGGCGAACTGGGCAAGCGAACGAGCATCGGTGTGGGTCGTGATGTCCATGATATTCTCCGTTTTCGTTTTGCTGTTTTGCTTGTAAGACTACAGTAACAGGCTACTGTGACTAATGCAAACAAGCAAGTCCCACGACTTCAGACATCCCCAGACAGTCACACCCGGTTGACCACCAGCAACTACAACCCCTGGACCGCTCGGGCTCCCGTAAGAGACTGAGCGGTCCAGAGGGTACTCAGCGCCACCCGCGGTTGCGGTAACGACAGTTCTCTTCAGCGTCTTCTCTTGACGTGAACGTGCGCTTCGTGAATGATGCTTGTTCGCCACGAAGATACTTCACGTACTCGCTACGCGCCACAACGAGGAGCGCACTCGTGTAGTTTCCCTCGGCATCGGGCTCAAGAATCATCCACGGAGCGTTCACGTTCGATCACCACCTATGCGTCACTTTTTCTTTGATGTCCCGAGAGCGATGAGTGCGGCCACCACCAGCACGATGACAACGATCCCGCCCTTTTGCTCGTTTCCCCACTGGAACAGCACCTGGGATAAAATCACGAGTCGATCACCGCGCCACCCTCGCCCTCCCAGGCATCATGATTGACTTCATCGAACGTGTGAGCAATGAAATCATCCGACGTGGGGCCGTGCTGGTTTCGTCGCGCCGGCCGACGCAATCCCGCGGTGATGTCAGCGAGGTGATCCGGATGCGTGGGTGTGGAGAGATCGTACATGTGCTGATCGTTCACGGCTTCCTCCGATTCCGAAGCCAGACAACACCTACGATCGTGAGACCGACAACAGCGAAGAACGCCACGTCAGGCCACGATGTGGGGTGATACTCGAAAGAACTCATTTCCATCCGTTCTTGTCGAAAAGCTTGAAGATGACGACGATGACGACGATGATAATGACAACGCCAAGCCCTTGTGATGCCGGAGAGCTTTGGCTGTCTTCGATGACCGTGTTCATTTCTTCTTCCCCACGAGAGCCGCAACGACGAGAAGCGCGGCGAGGATGAGCACGAAAGAACCGATCCCATTCAGTGCGGTCGGCTGTTGGCCCTGTGCGATGAATGCGATCACTTCTTCGAGCGCTCTCGCTTGCGTGCCCGGCGGTCGGCGGCGTTAACGACCTTCTGCGCGTAGTCGGCCAGCTCCTGGGCGCGCGTCTTCTTGACCTTGCGCTGCACCTTCACGGTGCGCGTGGCGACCTCGCCAAGCTCATCGGTGTTGACCGACGGGCCAAGTGGCCCGAACATATTGTCCTGTGACGTGCCCGCAGTGATCGCAGTGCCGTGCACAGCCGGCTCGAACACCGCCGTGCCGATCGCGACGTACCGCGCGTCGCACTTGCTGCCGTCACCACGGTGACGAATCACGGGCTTCTTCTCGATGTCACGAACGACAACCACACGTCGCTCGTGCGTGCACTTCAGGTGAGCCATGATCTCTCCTTGTTTCCTAGGCCGCGAGCAGGATGATCGCAGCAGCGCGGTGGTAGCAGTTGCGGGACTTGAGTCCGGCGGGGCAGTTGCACGCCGCCGGGTGCGTGAGGTATTCAGCAGTGCCATCGGTCGAAACCGAACGGAACACGTTCGGGCGAACCTTCACGATCGCCGCGTCCTCGATCAGGTCCAGGGCCGACTGGACCTGGGCCGGCTTGAAGTCACTCAAGTCGACGGTCTTCGCTGCCTTGTTGACCTTCGTCTGGCAGGCCGCGCCGCGACCACGCTTGACGGACTTGACGGAGCGAAGCATCCGCCCGCACTCGAGGCACGGGATCGGAGTGGGGGCCGTGATCGGGGCGGTCGTGGTCGCGTTCATAATCTTATCCTAACAGGCGACGGGACTTATGCAAACAGGCTCACGATCCAAAGCGAATGAGGTCTGGATACTGCTCATGGTCAAACGCAACGATGAAGTCAGTGATGGAGCTGCCAAGACCGTACGTGCGTAGTGCGACGGGCATAGGCGAGAGATCATTGAGCGTGTAGGCACCTACTTGGACGGACACATCCGTCTCAGCACCCACGTAGTTCGCGATGGGACAGTCGGTCGTGATGTGTCGTCGACCCCTGATGCCTTTCTCGGCGAGCAAGTCGTGAATGCCATCTGCATTGAGTGCGTTGAGCGAATTGATGACTTCTTGAATGGTGCGCATATTAACCCAATTTCTTACGCTCGATTACATCAAGTGCGCGAGCAACGTTAAAGCTACACGAAAGACAACGCGAGTTGCCACGCTGATTCGCATGACCATGATCGGTATTGAAGACGGTCCTCAGCACAGGTGAGACGCGGTGCTCAGGTTCGAGCTCAAGAACGAGATGCGCACGCCTACTACATGTACGACACGCCAACTTCTGCGCCCTCGTCACCGCATCATGCGAGACGCACAATGCAATGACGAGGTCTTCATGCGTGATGTCAGCCATTACCCGCACCAAAGAACGGTTCACCGGTGTCGCCCATCTTCTTGGGCAAGTTCCACCAAGAACCACGATCACCAAACTTGTGTGCCTTCATCATGTCGTTGTCATCAGCATACTTCCGAAGAGCGTCGAGAGTCCACCACGTGTGGCTATCCTCGCAATGAATGCACCCGCCCTCCAAACAGACGACGTCCGGATTCGGATAGCACATCATCACCTGATCAAACTCTTGCATGACAACGACCGGTGCTTCTTTCCAGTCCATATGATTCATGACCGTGGCACCCTCGACTTCACCGGGTCAACGCTCTCGATGTCTTCCACAAGAGCAAGGTGCTTGCCCACGCGCTCAACGAGTGCATCGAGCTCGTCCGACTTGAGCGTCAGTGCCGTCAGCTCGGTGACGGTGCGCTTTGGCTCCCTGATCTTCGAGTTGCCGACTCCACCGTAAGTCTCGATCAACTTGTGATCAACACGCTCAACGACGATGCGAGCAACGTAGTGTGATGATTCTTCAATCTGCTGAGACACTTTTCTCCTTAGACATGCGCGTGTTCTTTGTCCAATGAGACAACTGACGAATTAATGCCTCCTCCGATGTGCGGTGTTTCCTCCTTCGCACTCGTCAATTTCATGTGGTGCGTGTTAAGCGTGTCGAATAGTTTCCACAACGCAACGGGAAACAACCCAATCTTCACCATGATGGATGCCGATGCGATTCCCAAGCAGGTCCAGAGGAACGTCATCAACAGACCCGTCACAAGTGAACTATGTCGACGCTGCCAGCGGCACAGTCGTGTCAGCACGAAACCCCCAGGAAATCAGTTCACGGTGGGAAGTCAGGAGCGGCGTCGTTGCCTACCTCACGTTCCTTCTTCACAGCGAGACGCATCGCGCCAACGATGATGCCGTTGAACGCAGCCGTAAGAATCATGACTTCCTCAGCGGTCGTCAAGTCGTGCTTCTTCAGCCACGTCCCAAGCGCAACATCGAGCGCGCGACGTGCCTCATTCACGATTTTAGCACGCGGATGCATCTCGTTTGTCATGCGACTATCTCTCCTCAGATCCTGTCGTACACGTCCGTCACGTCCGTCACGTCGAACGAGAAAACTTCCATTCCTTCGGCCATCCTGCCTGCACTGCGATGATCTGCAAAGCGCGAATGTCGTGCGGCTCGACCCTGCGGCACATGCCAACAGCGATCTCGCTGGTGCTATGCACGCAACCATGCTCGCTGTCAACACCTGACTCGTAGTCAAGAATCTCGTTGACGAGCTCGTCGTTGACATTCTCTTGCGCGTGAAGCCATTCCATGAAATTCATGCGACCCTCCCTGGGATAACTCCGCCACCACGCGCGACGTGACGGTCTAGTCGTGCAACCACCGTCGCACGGTCTCCTACCGTCCGCAACATGCGCTCGTGACAAGCCGTCTTCAGCTGTTCATCTGTCATCAGGTGAAACCAGTCGCGTGCCATCACCTGCTTTCGAAAGAGACACAGCAGCTCCTTCGCCTGCTCGGCGTCAAGCGCTATGATCTCCGGGAGATTGTCCATATCACATTCCCATCATGTAAGCGAAGAGCGGGCCAAGCGGCTTGACGACACCGAGAACAACACCGGCGAATGCGGATGTGATGATGGCGTTGACGACGGTCACAGGCCGAATCGGCTGGACGACGTGCGAACGATGGCGGCTCATGATGCTCTCCTATTAATCTTCACGGGTTGGTAATGAAGACTTTACCACATCACCTCACAAGTAGCAACTAATCACGGGTATCATTCACCGTCCAACTGGGCCCGAACTTCGGGCAGGTTCCACAGCTCCTCATATGTCGTGCACTCTGGGTGAAACTCCATCGCCGTTCTAAGATGCTTGTTCACCACACCGGACGCGTAGTCAAGTGCACGCGCAATACTTGCCTGTGTTTCACCGGCACGAAGACGCCGAAGGATAACGATCTGGTGAAAGGTGAGAGCGTTGCCGCGCGCCTGTTTCGCGATGGCCCTGGGATTATGCCATGGCTGTGGCTGACGAAGACCGTTGTACTCTCTCCGCCTATTCACTGCTCCAGCAATTCCTGCACGCGAGGAAGGTCCAGGAGTTCCTCACGCGTTTCAACGTCAAACCGCGCCATCGCACGTACGATGTGCGTGTAGACCGTCTGCCTTGACATGCTAAGCGCTGCGCCTATCGCGCCCGTCTTTTCACCTGTGGCAACACGGCGAAGAATGACGGTCTCGATGAGTGTGAGTTCGTCAGTCGGTGTCGCTGGTTTTGGATTGTGCCTGGGTCCGCTCCAACTTTGTGGTCGAGCGGCAGGTGCATGAAGTGCATCACGCTCGGTGCTCGTCAGTTTGCGCACCATCAACCTTCACCCCACTGGGCAGCCACTTCACCAAGAAGCGTGTAGAGATCGTCTCCCGCCTCAACGAAAGTGATGAACTTACCTTCGGGCGAATCGTCAGTCTCCAACTCAAGCGTGAGGTAACCGTCGTGATCGGCAATCTTCGCTCGCTTACACATCTCAGCGAAGAGAGGGGCCGCGGCTTCCGCCTGCTCAAAGTAATTCGTCACCTTGATCGGCTCAGGCGATGCCTTGATCATTACCGTCGTGGCATTAACGTCAGCTTTCGAGTACACAACGCACTCTGATGTAGCGTCAGCACCTGGCAATTCACGCATCGCTGCTGCCGCTTGGATGAAGAAGTTGACGCCTGTATGCTTTTCGTCAGCCACGTCCCTGCCTCGCTCGCTTCTTAGTGGTTGACAATGCAACCTTCTTGACGGAAATCATCTTCCGCTCAGACACTCGCCAGTGTCCACCCGCGTTCTCCACGCAGGAACAACCGAAGGTACCGTAGCCGGACTGCGTAGAGCGGCCGCAGCGGCAGTACAGCCAGGTGCAGTTGCCCTTCTCGCAATCAACTGCGATGTCGATGCTCGCGTCGTCAGCAGTACCGCAACACTCGCGCGGTGGGAGGACGTAATCATCGGGAATGAGCGTCGCGAACAGGTCATCGATCGCATCATCCTCTTCCTGCTTGCTGTCGAATTCGCGAGCAGGAGGTTGCTCACGCCACTTCATGTTGTCACCAAGCTCGATTTCAAACTCGTCAGTCATGATCCTCCGCTCGTTCCAGCACTTGCGCCGGCCTTCACGCCAAACCCGCCGCGCGAAATCGTGCTCGTCTTGCCACCCGTGGCAGGCACCTTCGTCCCTACCGTCTTGCCTGTGTCAGCGACCCTATACGTACGAACATACCCGGCGGGATTTCCTACGGGCATCTTCTGCCCCACCGCGGGAATATCACCACGGTACGTGCGCGTGTCAAAGATCATGTAGTGGTAACCACCAGCGAAGATGACACCGCCGTCATCGCCGTAATCGCCGCACTGTGAATCGTCGACGCGTGTGAAGCCATCTGGACTCGTGCACACCGCGAGTGCGTCAGCTTCATCGCCAGCAACTTCACCTGTGGCAACAGCGATGATGCCTATGACGACCGCAAGTGCGCCTAGTCCTAGGACAGAAACCGCCGCAGCTTCGCCAACGCTTAAGCCAGGGCTACGCCCATAGTATCCCATCCTACTATCCTACTTCCTGTGAATCTGCGTGAATGAGGGGACGTCCCTCAGCGTCGTATGCGCAGGGTCCAGTGGAGCCGCACTGAACGCATGATGAGCCCGTGAGTGAAAGCTTTTCAACGATCTCGTCTTCGGGCTCGATCATCGGCCCTTCAAACTCAAGCGAAACGTCAAGCACCTCATCCCAAAACTTTTCGTCACTCAACGCAGCTCGGCGATCATGATCGGGGCAAATCACGTGTTGCCTCCCACTGCTCCTGCGCGTCGGTGACGATTCTCGGCGGAATCTCGGCGTCCCGCATGGTCGTGTTCAAGCCAAGGTCAATCTTGATTCGCTGCACCTCCAGGTCGGCTAGTCGAACTGCCAACCATCTCCAAACCGGCTTCAGTCTCCCCTGAGCGGGCATCTGAGACCTCCTCTCAACCGCCTAAGGCCCCGGCCGAAGCAGTTGCCGCTACTTCGGGCGAGGCGATCAGGAGGAGGTGCTGGGGTACCTAGCTGCCGACGCGAACACCGATAAGGTTACCGACGCCGGTGAAGTACGCTTCGAGCAGTGCGAAGTGTCCGGGAATCGCGATCTCGATCAAGAAGAGCCCGCCCACGACGCAGCAGACGATGAAAAGAACCCTCTTCACAGCGCGTACCTCACTTATCTTTGAAGAAGTCGGTGACAGTTTGCCCGTCGATGGAGCCTGCCTGAATCAGCGGGCCGTTCACCTCGCCGTTGACGACGTTGTGCACGCCCCCCTGGACATGCTCACGCTTCACCGGCGCCGGGCTGGGCTTGATCGCGAAGTCCAGTGGGAGAGTGCTTGCCACCACCTTGTGCTCACCCGCGGCGAACCACACAGTGAAGCCACCCGGGCGAACCTGATCGCGTAACGTACACGTCGCCTTACGCTGGTTCGATCCTGCAGTGGGGTGCTCGATGTGATGGATGCGTACCCACGCACGACCATGCTTCACAAGCATGCCCGCAGCAAGCTCACGCTGCTGGACCTTGACCTTTCGTTCGAACACGCTCTCCTCGATTCCTAGGGGTCTCATCGGGCCGGTCTCTTTCCCGGCGACGCCCACGTGCAGGCGTTTCGACCAGTTAACGAGTATCCTACCACGTGCATTTCATTCGGTGAGGAAGGCGACATCGGCCGCCCTCACTCATCGACTGAAACGAAAGTCACCGTGCTCGTGGGAGATCATGAACGCCTCATGCTTGTCGAGATCGACTCCACGCATCGATGCGGTCGCGTACGCGCACTCGATGATGATCTCTGCCATCTCTTCAGTCTCGGTCCACTCGCATTCGTACGCGACCGGGAGCGTGATGAGCGTGTCGATGTCGTTCTGGCGAACGAACGAAACAATGAAGTGGGTAACGGGTGCCTGCGGCATGATGCTCTCCTGGGTTCCTGTGGTGTTCGTGTTGATATGTTTATTGTATCACACTAAATGATGGGGTGCAACAGGCACACCCCATCATCGTGAAATCACGCGAACTGCTTGATGGGCAGGCCGCCAAACTTGATCTCCACGAGCGTGTAATCGCGCATATCAAGTTCTGCACCATTGATGAAGTCGTCTGCTTCGCTCATGATGGTAGTCGCATCCAACATGACGGCCAAAGGAACATCATCCGAGTCGATGTCAACCGTGATGCGTACCGCGAAAAGGAAGTCGTGACGCCAAACGAGCGTGTACGTGTTCATCGTGCTCTCCTAACGATCAAGTCGTTGTGTTAAGACTATTGTATCAGGAAAGCGTGATCTAGTCGAACGAAATGATGACCATCCCGCCGTATGCGATGCTCTTGAGCGTGTAGTCACTCAGGTCAATATTCATGTCGGCGGCACGGTCGTACGCGTACGCGACGAACGCAGTAAACCCGTCGTCGATGTCCCACGGCATCTTCTCGAAGTCGACCTTCATCACCAATGAGAAGATGTTGCTGTAGTCGTTCTCAAACACGAGAACGTACGGGGACGTGTTCTTCATCAGAACCTCCAAATCGTCTTTCCATTGCGCGTGATGCAGTACGCCGAGTACCCGTCAAGCTTGATCTCTGGCTGGTTCGCCGCGACGAGCGCACGCGCGAAGTCAACGATCGCGTTGGCGTGCTCGTCGATGTCGGCCGGATTCGCCGGGTGGTCAGTCGGCACAAGCGTTTCGAACGCCGGGTTGGTGTCCTTGCGGAACGTGACGTTGTATCGGTACGTGGTGGGCATGTTGCTCTCCTAGGTCACGTGCGAAAGTCCTTCTACTCCCACAAGCCGCCACGCACGAATGCGTGACGGCGAGGGGAGCGTGTTGTGTGCTAGGCCGACGTGATGCGCGAGATCACTTCGTTCGCGTCACCCGTGTCGAGAGCGTAACGGTTGGCCACGATGACGAGGTCCTCCCGCGTGCCGGTGAACTTGATCTCGGGCCAACCACCGGCCGCGTGAACGCCCGTGAAGTCGGCCGTCACATCAGTCTCGTGCACCAGCGCGTCAACCGCGTCGGTCACCTCTTCCTCGGGCCCGAAGCAAACGTCCAGGGTGAGTGCCTGCATCATGCTCTCCTTGTGCTCGTGATTTCGGTACTAAGACTACAGTACTAGGCGACGTGATCAATGCAAACGTGTCAGAAACTACGTGATGTGCAGCGATCGTCGGCTGCCGAGCACGCCCAACACGGATCATCTTCCTCGCACCGCGTATCGACCTCGTTAGGCGTAACGATGTTCGACGTAGGTGTGGGAGTTTTCACTGGACGTTCGCACGCGCTCAACGCAAGTGCAAGTGCAATGATAACGAAAGCCTTGCGCATCAGTGCGCTTTCTCCAAGTTCTTGATTCGCTCAGCGATAACGAGTTCTGACTCTCGTCGTGCGAATTCAGCGAGCACACCCTCAAATGTGAAGTCACCCGCTGTCTGCTTCTCGTAGATCTCACGCAGCTTCGCAGCGTACTCAGTGATCAACTCGTCCATCACTTGACCGCCTTCTTATTCGCTCGTATGGCCTTCTTCACGCAGTCGCCAGCCAACTCAACCATCAGCTGCGCCGGACTCGCATACCCGTGGCACTCCGAGATCTCGGCGTCAAGCTGCATCAACACACGCTCGATTGCGGCGAGTCGAACGGCAATGTCATCAATCGTGCGTCGCCTCACTTCATCTGGGTCAGCCGGCGGCTTCATATCGATGATGGCGTCAACAACACCACGCTCGTGTTGGAGAAGCAGGACTGCCTCATCCCAATCGTCAGTCTGAAGCAACACCGTGAACGTGATATGGATATCCTCAATCATACGATTGCGCAAGCGCTTGGGCTTTTCATCCGGTGCGAGCTGCTCGCTTGAATTGACCACACCTACGTAACCATCACTACGCTTATACACAAAGTACGCCATCACGCTCTCCTAAGTTCCGCAAGTTCGGGGACCCGGGCCCGTGGCGGTCCAGAGGGGACACCGGGTCGCTCAAGACAATCATACCACACACGTGTCTGGTTGTCTAGGTTAGCTGCACATACACCGTGCCGCCACCGGGCATACGCTTGAAGAAGCGTGCTGGGTTGTTGTACCATGATGCAGAGCGAGTCTCAGGCGTATGCACTGGGTGCTCACCACGAACATCGCACGTTGCGTCGTTGCACTGGTCTTCCATCATGCATCCTTACTCTCGTTGAAGAATGACACGTCCGAAGTAGATGTCACCCTGCTCAAGAATCTTGAACCCGTGATCGAGCAGGTAAGGCACAGCAGCACCACACTTGCCATTCCACCCGGGTCCGGTGGTGGGGTCAAGTACTGACGGCAGCACCCACGTGTCATCACATGCGACGATGCCACCTGGGATGACCCACGGCTCGACAAGCTTCGCAATGGTGAGGTGCGATGCACGACTTGCTTCACGCGAATATGCCTGCCCACGCGCGAGATACTCTCGCTCCTGGGCGTCCCACATGCCCTCGGTTGCGTGCTCGTAGGGCCAGTCATGGCCGTCAAGCCACGCAAAACCGATGGGCAAATCCCAGTGTTCAAGCACGTGCTCAGCACCACCAAGATATGCTGTCACGTTAGGAATCTGTCTCGCACGCTCCACCTGTGTCGGCTCCACGTCGATGACATGAACCGGTGGACCCACCCGTGAGAGAAACGTCGTGGAGCCGTCTCCCACCGAATCACGCTCGGCGCCGACCTCAAGAATGACGCTACTCGTCCCGTAATCCGTCTCGTACGAGACGTCAGTCGCTCGCTGATACCCGTTTGTTCCCACGCGGTCGACTATATCACAAAGGCCCCGGCCCTCCGAGAAGGAGGACCGAGGCCTTCGTGCGTGTCAGTTAACAGCCGCAGCCGGTGTTCTTCGTCTTACCGCAGCGGTAACAGAACTTGTCTTGGGGATCGGGCATGGTGCTCTCCTTGTTTCCGTTGATCTCGTCGTCCATCTCACCGATCATCTTCGCGAGTACGGCGTGACGGCGAACCTGCACCATCATCAACTTCGTCACCGCAGAGATGAGGTGCGTGGTGCGAACCTCGACCGTGTCAATCTCGACACCGTCAAGATCGAACACCCGAATCGTCGATGTGCCCGTGATGTCACTCGGGTCGAAATCAATTCGACATAAGTGATGTCGAACACTGGCCACAATCATCCTCTCCATCGGACTCATCAGCGTGCGCTTTACGCACGGACTACATCACCTCACGGTGGTGTAGTTTCGTCCTAGTAATCTTCATCAATGACGGTGATGAGCACCCTACCTGCATCTCCACCCGCTGATGCGATCACTGACTTAAGAACGTTAACCGCATCATTCCCATCAACACCCCACGCAGAAATCTCATGCTGCGTGTTATCCTCACGCACAACCAGAAGAACATACTTCGTCGTAGGCATCATGCTCTCCTAACACCTGGACTCATCAGCGCGGCAGTAAGCCGCGGACCACGTCATCTCCCGATGATGTAGTTTCGTCCTAGTAGAGCGCGGCGGTGATCGACTTCACTGCCTCGTTGTTACCGTCAACTGCCTTGATGAAGTGTCGCACAGTGTCGATGGCGTCATCCTCACTCTCCGCGAAAACGAAAAACTCGTGACTGGCACCGAACGCACCGGTGACAATATTCACCATGTACTTACGATTCATCATGCTCTCCTAAACTCTCTGGACTCATCAGCATGGCAGCGAGCCATGGACCTGCGTCACCTCCCGGCAATGCGGTTTCGTCCTAGCCGTCGATGTCGACCATCACGTCGTACACGTTCCTGGTGTCGCCACCGAAGGCCTTGGCCATACGCGTCACGACGGCGACCGCAGCTTCCCGGCTCTCAGCGCGCGTGAACACCTCGATTGGCTCGTCGTGCTGGGTAACGAAGATGTGGAGTACGTAGCGCTCGCTCATGATTCTCTCCTTGTGTCCTGCACCCGGGCTGTTTTCCGGTGCTAAGACTACAGTATCAAGCAATCATACGTATGTACAACACAACTTGTGTGAACTTACGTCACTTGCCCGGCCTGAGCACCTCCGCCAACACCAGGGCGTAGAACTGCTCGGACCCCGGTTCGACGCTCGCGTGGATGTCTGAGACAGCCTGTTCGGCCCACGCAGCGAGGTTGGCTCGCAGACCAAGAGGATCATCACCGATCCAGAGAAGCAACTGGTCACGACTTGACATCTTCGCCACTATCATCACCCCCAAGCACACGCTCGAGAACGAGTGCGTAAAAGCCCTCGCTTCGGTACGGCACCGTGCACGTGTCCATGATGAAAATCATCGCGCCGTAAGCAATGTGCTTACGCGAGGTGTCATCACCTACCCAGGCGAGAAGTCGCTCCCGATTTTTCAGCTTCTCCATCATCGCCTCCGTGCGCGTCGTACGAGTGCGATCATGATACCCACACTCGAGCCAACGAGTAGCACTGTCCAGAGGATGTTACCCATCAGCCCCGTCACCGTTGCCACTTCCCGTGTGTAACACCCTGGTCCAGTGCAACGACAAGAGACCGAATGATGCTGGGCTCATCTGCCTCAGACACCCTCGGAGCTAGCTTCCGTCCGGCGGTAACAATACCCGTCAGAAAGTCGCGCGACGCCGCGTCGGGCGCAATCAGAAGCGCTGAGCGCAGTAGAAGGTTGGTCGCAACGCGGAGCGATTCCTTCGGAGCAGGCTTGTTGACCATACGTTCTCCCTCTGGACTCGTCAGCACGGGCCTTACCCGTGGACGCGAACGCTTCCCAGCGTGCGCGTTTCGTCCTTAGCCTAGGCTACTAGTACCAGCCCTGCCCTGAGCAGGTGTTGCACTCGTCGCCATCGGGGCTGACGCCCGAGCCACCGCAGTCAGGACACTTCTTCTTCGGACTGTGTAGTCCCAGTGCCACAGGCAGGGTCAGCACGTTCTCAGGAATCATCTTGCTCTCCTCACATCGGACTCATCAGTGCGGGCTTCACCCGCAGACCCGCTGCCTCACGACTGTGGGTTTCGTCCTGGGCGGTGATCAGCTCGGCTCGACGACCGTGCCGTCGGGGCAAGTGACGGACGTGAAGTCGTGCAGTGCGATGAAGTCGTATTCACCGCGTGCGCGATCTTCTAGCGCGGTCAAGCACTCCTGCACGTACTCGTACTCGCCAAGCGAAGAGTCCTCAGTGAGAATGAGCATCTCCGGGACGATGTTTGAATCGACGACAATCGTGGCCGTCTCGGTCGCACAATCGTCGTGCTCGCGCGTGAACGTGACCTTATATGCGTGCATCATGCTCTCCTAAGTTCCTAGGGCATTCGTGGTGCTAAGATAAATATATCACAACACGCACTCGGTGTAAACAAGCAATATGAGTGCCCGTGCGCCGATCTGTGAGCGCACGCACGGGCTGCCACGCGAGTCAGGCGGCGATCTTCTCCGCCGTGGTGCGGCCCTTGCGAAGAACGATCGGCTTGACACCGTCGGCCGGGAGACGGACGAGGCGCGTCGGCCGGTCGGCGAGCGACTCGATCGCGACACCAGTCGCGATGAACTTGGCGTCACCCGTGCGGTTGAACGCGATGAACTTGTCCATCACGTTCGAGAGGTGGCCGGCGGTCGCCTTCGCGCTCTCCATGATGGTGATGTACTTGCGGTTGACGAAAACCTGGACGGCGTACTTGGCCATGATGCTCTCCTAAGATCTATTGTGCGTGACGTGAAACGATGTGGTGAAGATCAGGGGGCGGTGATGTACTCGATGCCGTCCCACTGGGCGTCGACCTTCAGGCGGTACGTGTCGAACACCTCGCCGTCGATGATCAAGTCCCAGCCCTTGCCGAACGAGCTCTTCGAAACCCTCATCTCACGACGGCTGTCGACCTGGACCCGGCTCGTGGTGCCGACCCCGATCAGCGCGTACGACGTGCTGTCGACGCCCACCCAGATGAAATCGCCGGCGCCGGTCTTCTTGGGAACGAAGCGGGTCGTGGTGGCGATCGCCATGAGTCTCTCCTTGGATCCGGGGTGGTTCGTGGTGATATGATAAATCTAACAGGATCCTGCACTCGTGTAAACAGGCAACGTGATTAATCGTCGAAACGTACTTCGATGATGAACGAATTGCGTGCCTGAGCGCGGTGAAAACCAGCGTACGCGTCTGTGTCCGCGCGTGCAATCTGCTCGTTACGAGCATCCACCGCGTTGGTCCAGCAGACGTCGGCGAACACCTTCGCTGCTTCCCGTGAATTGGTGGGGAACGTGACATCAACTCGTCGTGCGATGCCGAACTGCTGGGTGCGAGTGACCTTCCACCCGCCCTCGATCGTCTGCATGATCGCGATCTTCACAGTCGTTCCGGGGACCGTGACGGAAGTGTTCTCCTTCATGTGAGGCTCCAGGGTCTGTGTAGTTGTTGTGCGTAAACTAATCGTATCACACGCGTGTGACTATGTAAACCACCACGTGTGATTTATGCAACGAGCTTCTCACCGTTGCGGAATTCGGCGATCACGTCGAGCCCGGACTCGTCCATCACCCTGATGAGGCGGCCCGTGAAGGTGCTCTGCGACAGCTCACGCGCCCGGTCCTCGGCACTCTCGACGCAAAAGCCCTCACCGATGAGCGAACCCATGAGCGTAACGTCATAGCGAATCGCGGTCTTCGTGGGCATGTCGTCTCCCGTGTTCGTGGTGGTTTCCTGCTAGTGACTACTTTATCACGACACCACGTGAATGTAAACAAGCAAAAGTGGGAGACCCCGTAGGATCTCCCACTTTCACCCGCTCCTAGCGATCACGACACAGCGCGTCGAGCACCAGTCGCAGGTCAGAGGCGCGCAACTCCTTGTGGTTCGCCTTGTGGAGCACCTCTTGGTCCACCCCACCCAACGTCTTGAATTCGTCGAGCCAGGCGCGCACTCGCGTCACCGCATCGCTGACCTTGTCATCGTGTTCCATGTTGCTCTCCTAAAGTCTTTTACGGTGTTAAGACTACAATACTAGGCAATCACACTAATGCAAACCAGCTCAGACACGGGCGGCGAACGTGACGTACATGTCAATCATCGTGGTGACGGCCTTCGCCTTGCTCGTTTGGACGAAGTTGCTCCGTGCGCAGGTGCGCGTCACGTTGGCAGCCACACGGGCAGCGTTCGTCATCTCCCAGCTCCAGCCCTTCTTGACCGTCTGACCCACGCGAATCATGCCAGACATCTTGTACGTGGTGGTCGTGTCCTTGCGGACGGTGCCGATCACGGTCTTGTCCATGGTGACGGTCCAGAGGGTCTCGCCATCGTAGTCGACCTTGTCGGACTTCGTAACCGTGATCGTGGCAGCCATCGTGCTCTCCTAAGTTCTGGTTTTCGGTGCTAAGACAAATCTATCACGTCTTCACACTAATGCAAACAAGAAAGTGGGAGAAACTTTCGTCTCTCCCACCGTCTCGCTTACTCGTTACTTCTGCGCGTCGTTCTCACGTTGACGCGCAAGCGCTTTACGCAAGTTCAACGCGATGATGGAGCCGTACGCGATCGCCGAGACGAGAAAGCCGTACTGCTTCGTCACGATCGCGTAGATGAACCACAGGATCTGCGCAGCCGCACCAACGACCCAACCCGCAATCGTGGCGCGGCCTCCTCGTCCCGCGAGATACAGACCGGTGACACCGACGACCATCAAGCCCCACGACCATAACTGATGCACGTGCTCTCCTTATTCCTACGAGTGGTGCAAGACTAACTCTATCATAAGTCATATTACTGTGCAAACTATCGCTTGCACATATTCGGCTGGACCTTCGTGGAGAACGCCTTGCGGATGATTGGGTCTAGTGAGGTGAACAGCCGTCGCTGGTCGTCGTTATCCTGAGTGTCCCACGTCCACCCAAGTGCTCCCTTCGCTCCAGCGCCAACACCACATGATGCCGCCCTCGCACTTCGCATCCCGTTACCCGCTGCTATCGGGTCATTCGCGTACACGTCGCGGAACGCACCAAGCTCGCCGATGAACCACGGCTTGTTCGTGATGAGATGCGCCTCCGCTGAGCGAAGATCACTCGCCACGTCATACGTACCAGCACGTGGGTACAGGTGGATATCCACCACGTCGACCGCACCGTACATCGCTGCGATAAGACCGCGTGCCGGGTAACGGTAGTCCAGTGAGACATCACATGCTGTGCTACAGCTCGTCATCAACCCGCTTGGGCCGTCTCCCTTACCCACAGCCTGATGGCCATAGAACCCCATCATCAGCTTCCCGTTTGGGTCTCCCTCAAGCAAGCCTGCCTTCGCCTCAAGCGTGTATCGCACCAGCGTGGCGTCGGCTGCCTGCTGCCGCTCACTTGGGATGCTCATATCGTACGTTCCACCATCAGACGGTGTGATGGTTCCGCTTGACATGCTCCACGGAAGCTTGTTCGTGGGGTAGTAGGCCTCATTCTCAGCCTCGTATGCGATGATCACGCTGCTGTTCTCCTGCCCAATGCGTGAAAGCAGGCCCGTGCTGAACTGCTTCAGGTACTCTCGCTTCGCTGCAACGTATCCCGTGTCCATGAAGAGAGCGTTACGTCCCTCGATGTTCGGCGTCCTTGGCGTCACGCTGCAGGTGCCATTTCCCTGGACGATCCTGAAGTAGAAGCAGTTCTGTGGGAACCTGTACGTCACGGGAATGACGTAAATCTTGTTCGCAATCGCTCGCTTGACGAAGTCCGCGACATTGTCCATATATGCGGGGTCGTATGAACGCTCGTCCTCAGTGCCCCGGCCAATACCATGAAGGTCACCCACCTGCGAATCAAGGGGGCGACCTTCGTCGATGAAGATTCGTACGACGTTGTTACCGTCTGCTACCTGGGCCTTCAGCATCGTCTCCATCGCGTTGCCGTCGTACTGCCCAGGCTCGAAGTGCGAAAGATACCACACGCCTCCACTGTCGTGCAATCGTAGGTAGTTCGTGCCGCGCAGAATGAATGCGGCTCCGGTGCTGCTCTTGGTGAAGCCAGTGCTCGAGAAACTGATTCGTGGGAGCGGGGTCACGGCGGGTGCCGCTTCCGCCAGTGGCTGAACGCAAGCGCCCAGTGCGAGACATGCGAACAGTGCGCTCGCTGTCCGTGTGATCTTCATGCTGTTCTCCATTGCCTATGACATGTGTATTGTGATACCGACGGTAACACATCCCATCATTCTCAGCAACAAGAGGCATGCGTGCACCGGCCTTGGGTCCAGTGTGACACTCGCACCAGCAATCCTGTGGACACAGGTACCAGCACGGCTGGGTGCACTTCAATGGCGCCACGGAACCCATCCTGACTTCACGTTGATGTCGTACTCGCGGTTCCTTCGTGCGTGCAACCGAAATGTCAAGCCGACACGCGTGAATGTGACATCCCATCCTTCAAGGCGAAGCTTCTTCGCGAACGTGCGAATGAATATGTACACCGCGATGCGGTCAGTGACAGCTGCGAGAACGATGTACGCGATAAGCCAACTGAGAATCTCCATCACTGCGTCACCTCGCATATCGGCCACGTACATGTCTTTGTCAGACACGGCAGCGGGCCAATAAGCGTTGACCACTGCGACTTCTCTGGGCATTTCTTACAGGTGCAGGTGTCACACCCTGGATGACGCTCGCAAGGTCCGGGCGCGTCGACGTCGTCATCATCTATGTCGGGCATCGGACTACACATCATGCATCAACCATTCACACGACGTCGGCAAATCGGACAATGCCAAATCTGCCACCACTTCAACCTAATCTGACACCAGCTACACTTACGTACTCGCATCGTTCTTCCCCATCCTGTTGCGCAACACCTTCAGTCGCGCGAAGTACTGCGGCGCGAGCGTCGGGTACTCGCCGATTTGCTCAAGCAACCACTCCTCATACTCTTCATCGCTCCAATCCTCGAGCTCCTGCGCGAAGCGATCGTAGTACTGCGATTCATCCACGCAATTCCAGCCTCGAGTGTGCAAGAACGCGGCAAACCTCTTCACATCGTCTCGAATGAGATCATCGACGAATTCGGTGATCGACTCCTCGCCCGCTGCTGGACCCGAGAACTCTTTCATCACCTTGTCGACAATTTCCACCATCGAGTCAAAGATGACGGTGCCGTCGTCGCAACCCACTATTCTGTCTCCTCATTCGTAAACGTGGGATGAATCTCCGGATTCAGCTCCACGTGCCTCACCATTGCATCATAGAGCTCATCCTCGATGGGAATGATCGAGAGGCTCATGTCATCACCGAGCACGACATCCGCGGGCACAGCGATCTTTGCCCCGCAATCGGGACACTGATGTCGTAGGACAACTCTGTTGCTCATCGCGTTCGCCTGATCCCACAGCTCTCGCACTGCTGCATGCAAAGACCATAGTCATTGACACGCTCCCAGGGTGTCCACGTGTAATGTCTACACCAGTACCCAACAGTCAGCCTAAATCTCAATCGCTTGAAGAACTCAAGCCCGAAGATGACCATCAGAACTCCCCGCTATGAGTCTTCTCTACAGTGACCTGCACTCCACGCACCGCGGGATCGCGAAGCAGCTTGCGAAGATCGGTCACCATAGTGCGGCCGTCATCGAGAGTGATCCGGCTTGGGTTCTTACCCTTCACCCCGGGCCAATACTGCACATCAAACGTAATGGGCTTCATCGTCGCTGACTCCATAGCACGAGAGCGATGATGATTACGGACAAGCAGCCCGACAGCAGCACTGCAGTGCCAATGATCTCGAGTGTATTCATCGCCACATGTCCTTAAGATAGTGTCGAATGATCAGCAACGTGGCGAGTACACCCACCATAATGCCGATGATCAATACAGCGGTCCAGTGCATGCGCCTATCTCCCATCGTGTTTAGTACATCCACAGCTCTGCTCCACAGCGTGAGCATCGAAAGCCAGCAGGAAAATCGAATGGATGAGTGATCATCTCTGACATACTATGTGCAGTGATCATCAAGCAGAAGAACTGACGAAGTCGCTTCACTTTGGCAACACTATTTCCCTTCATCAATACCCGTTGGTGCCCGTTGCCATTTCAAGTGCAGTCAGCCGACCCCTAATTTCGTCGAGTGCGCACGAACTAAGCGGTTGCAAAGACGTTGGCCTGATGCCCAACGTAAACTCAATGTTCTCCAGTCGGGCAGCGAACTGCTCCACCCGCTCCGTCAGCATGTCGATCTTATCTTCCATGTCCATTGCCTGATCCTATCAGGTCTTCCTACGGACGAGGATCGTCGTTAATATCCTGCATCTGGTTCGGTGCGATGACGCGCAAGTGCCCAAGAATTTGCTTTGCCATCTCGCAGATCTCCACATCAGCGTGCTCGCTAAAGCGCATGTGAATCACGTGTCGCCATGCACGAATGTTTCCCGTGACGACGATGCGCGTCTCGTGTCCGCCTGGGAGCACGGCCCTAGCCGCTTGCCTCGCCTGCTTACGCTTGTAGCCTTCTTTCATCATCGTGTCAACGATCTCATCATAAAAAATCTTCGCGTCCTGATGGAAGTGATCGATCTTCTCCACGAGTCCAGAGAGTGACGCATCTCCCATGATGTCTGGTGGAATGATCATCTTGCCATACGACTCATCGACGTACCGTTGCGACTGGACAGAAAACGAAAGATGCCTGTGGCGGGTCAGCTCGACGAGCAGATTTCGGCTCACCTCTGTGAGACGGAACGTCGCACTCGAGTGTTCCATGATCGACGTGTGATCAATCTCAAGGATGTGCTTGAGGTAATCCTCATTGTCCGACGTCTTCGGATTAGGCCGGTGAAAAGACTGGTAGCATTCGCGGCCACCGAGCTCCGCGAGGTGATCGGCCGCTGCCGTTCCACGCTGATACTCCAAGACCTCAAGTGCAGTAGGCGTGATGGCCGTGAACGCGAGCAGGTCAACCTTCATACTCGGTACTCCTCTTCATCTTGCTCAACATAACAGCGGCAGTTATCACCGTCAGGTTCTTGACACCAGCCACACGGCGTAATGACTTCCTCATCCTCATCATGATTCCCGATGGACCAGTGCAATTCACGCGGCATATCTACGTCCCCTCCTTAAGCGTCCGCACCTCACGCTCGAGATTATGAATCTTCGTGTAGGCACGGTCCAGTCGCTCGACGAGTTTGTCAATGCGCTTATCGCGCACCACATCTTCACGATCTCGCGCTTGACGGTACTCTTGCAGTGTGTCAATGCGGCGATTGAGAATTACGTTCATCTCATCGTGTGCAATCACATATTCCTGTAGCGCAGCAAGATGCCTATCATGCTCAGCAAGGAGCCTGTCAATTACCCTAACAGTCGGTTCTCCTAGTGAGCCACTCATACAGTCTTACCCTTCTTCCACCGAACGCAGTATGCGTGACGCCCAAGTACGACTGCCAACACCTGGGCATGTCGGTCAAGATGGCATCTCAATCCCGCATCAGCAACGACGTACCTATACACACTCCATCGTCCCAAGCTCATGTGCCATCCTTACCACAGAACGTACACGTCAAGATCGTGCCATCGGCATTCCACTCGCAGATGCTCTTTACGAACTTACGTGGAACGGTGTCCTCATCCTCGGGAATCTCGACCTGATGCGTGCACTTTGCGATGATGTGCGCGCATTGAGGATCATCGCAGATGTACAGCTCGAGCGGTCCTAGGTATTTCATCGTCGCAGACGGGTGCAACCCTTCACACATCTGCACCGACCTGATGACATCGGCCATCGCGTGCTTCATGTCATCGCCTAGCTCGGCAACGGCGTCATCTTCTTTTGTCATCGCTTACCTCTCTTCTTAAATGGCTTCGGCCTAGGTCCAGTGGGTGGTGCCTGACGCTTCACACCTTCACCTACCCCATCAATGAATCCCGTGATGATGTTTCTTCCGGATGTTATCCAACCGTCCTCTTGCACCTCAACCTTCTCATCTCCCACCATCACATATCTCTTCGCACCTCCATCTCCACCCAGTAGTTCTCCTCGCTGCTCTAGGATCCGAATTACGTCTCTTCCCAGCGAGACGACTAGCGGCGCGTCTTCACGAATGCGTTGTGTCGCCCGGCACTCCTCAATGAGTATACCCAATGCCGTGACGATGCCTACGCCGTATCCCATCGGCATCTCATACGTGGCTCCAACGCCCGGCGCGTCCGTGTCAAGCAGCTCCATCGGAATGTCCAGTGAGTCAGCGAGTCGCTGCATGACAACCTTATTGCCTGGCTCCATCTCCGTCGTCCTCCCCCTCAGACCTCCCCGGATCGCCCCTGTCCGCAACCCCAGGGTCGACAACCCCCGGCGGACTCCAGGTGCCCTGGACCTCTACTGGGGTACCAGACGGGGCCTCTAGTACTAGCAGCTGCCGATGCGCCTCCTCGAAAGCCAACACCCTCACCGCAGGGTCCAGTGAAAGCTTGTCAAGCACTCGCCCGATGACCTCCGCCACCAGCTGTCCCTCCAACTCGACATTTCGTACGAGCCTCTCAGCAACACCCGCGTCGATCGCTGCCTTCGAGACTTTAGCCAGATGCGTCCTCTCGTCTCGGCTTTCCTTCAGCCAGATCCTGACTTCAGCCGCGCTCTCCTCACCATCATTCCTTCGTGTTGCCTCACGAAGTTGCTCATCAACCCATGCCACTCGCCCGGCGCTCAACCTGACCGTCTTGATCAGTGCTTCCCATGGCGAGACATTCAGTTCCCGTGCGACGTCCAACGCCATCTCCCACGCTCGATGTTCCTTAGCCTGTCCGTGAATGCGACACGGCCCAAAACCTTTGTGCTTCGTACCTTCACCGGCTGGCATCCTGCACTCACCGACTCCGCCGCGCTTCGGCTTACGACAGCGTATGACCGCGTTGCGAGCCATCTTACCAGCGCTAATCATTCTTGTGAAGACTTCACGCCGCGTGGCAAGAATTCCCACTGTGCATGTTCTCGGTAGCCATCAGCGACAACCTGAATTTCAGGAACCCAATTTGATGCAGTCGTACTGTCCCAAAATGAAAGAATAGCTATCGTGTCAAGCTTCTTATCATTCTTACGTACAAAGAATGGACCACCCGTCTCAAGTTCTGTGTCAACACCTTCATACAAGCTATACGTAATGAGAGCGATAAGTTTTTCCGGGTGCGCAACTCCCTTAATCCACGCGACGACATTTGGGACTGGAATCGCCGAGTCGATGAACCAGTGACAATCAGTGAGATAATCAATGTTCTTACTCATGTCCTCAACCTTATCCTATGAGTCTCTCACGGTATTTGCTCAAAAGCAGCCCTAAACAGCTCTTCGGAGATCAACAAAACTACTACTCTCCAACTGCCATTGTTGATCTCTAACATTAATCCGTTACACCAGTTACAGCAACTCTCCGGTAGTTCCAAATACGGACGGTAGAGCAGCTATCGCGTAGTCCGTTTGTATTAATCATGTTAGTCTTACCCCCTCGACCGAGCGTATACGGTCAACTGGAGAATTTGCTGTAACTGCTGTAACTGCTGTAACGAAGTATAAAAATTATCCTAAAACCCGACTTCAAAGATTCGTATGAGTTTCATTAGTAGGTAACAATACCTAATAGTCCTGCTGTTACCTACATTCGGCCTGCTGTTACCTACCCGACATCTTGCTGTTACCGCAACAGCTGCTGTTACCGCAGTTGTTACCGCAACTGTTACCGCAAGAAACTCAGTGATTCACGACCTCAAACTGTTCAACCATGACGTAGTTCCATTGGCGAACTTAATGCCTCGATAACCCCGACCCTTCTCCCCATTAATCGAAATCGCACCTGGCGGCCGCTCAATGCCATGTCCAACAAGTGCCTTACCCAAGACAGCAGCGTTGAACTTATCAACACCGCGCAAGCCATGTTCCACAGCCCATCGTTCGTACGCAGCATAAAGATCTTTATTAAAGAGCGCGTCCCCGCTATTGCCCGTCCTAATCAATACATCATCGATGAATTGCCCAACGTAGTCCTCTTCATCACGATAAGATTGCACATCTGCCTTGATGCTGTCCGGAATTCCGAGTCCGCCAAGCTCGCGGTAACCCTGCAATCCTTCCAGTGCCCAGCGTAGGATGCCCGACGCTTCCTCCGAGTACAACAAATCTCCATAGCCAGCAATCGCCTTACCAGGCGCAATCTTTCCATGACAGACAACCCGATGCATTCGATTCCAGACACCATCACTGGGATCCCGAATCGTAGGCTGCCCATTTCCGGCAATCCACAATTTGAACTGCGCGTCGAACTCATAGAAGTTTTTGTTCATCTTCCGGGCTTTGACACGCTTTGACCCGGTCAACGCCTTCAGTCGCTCGACGTTAAGCGCCTTACCCTGTCGTGTCTCATCGATGAAGACCAGCCGTGCTCCTTGGAGATCCGCCAGGATCGTCGGGTGCTGCTCATCACCACCGGTCAACAATGCAGTGGTGGCGGTCTTCGCGTAACTTCCCATCACCATCATAAGCGGCTCAACGAATGCATTTTTACCGTTACTTCCCGTTCCCTCCATGAAGAAGAACGATCGCGCGCCGACATTACCGGTGAGCGAATATCCAGCAGCACGCTGCAGGTACGCCATCAGAATGGGATCACCATTACAGACAAAATGTACGTGAGACAACCACCGCTCGAACGGTGCATCCTCGACGTAATCCACTTCAGCCAAGTGACTACACAGCTCATCTCTCCTTGACTCGCGCAACTTCCCAGTGAGCAAATCCAGTGTGCCGTTGCGTACCACCAGGATATTGGGGTCGCTATCCATATCAGTCGTGTTGATAACCAAGCTAGGCTCGGACTCTGCGCCCGCGATCATTGCTTTACGACGAGCTAGACTTTCCGAGTCTCTTGCCCAGTTGAGCCAGCGGGTGCGGTCATCTCCCTCCGCAGCGATAGCATCAGCACGAATGGCATCGACGACATTCTTAGTGAGTTCCATGACACGGTTCGTGTCGTCGGGACACCAGCGAACGTCATCCCAGACATACCACTGATCTTCACGCACCGCGTACCTGATGCGATCTCCAAGCAACTGCACCATCCGCATGGAGTTACCCATGTCAGTGGCGAGTGCTTCACGTGGTGGCAGCTCGTTAACTTCAGTGAGCGCCTGTCCACCAGCGAGTCGCTGTGCGTACGCAAGAGCCCCTGGACCCAAACCCTGCATCATTCCACTACTCAAGCCAGGCGAGTAGGTGCGCCGAACCCGATCCACCATCTCGATGATGTCACTCGCGGTCCAGGGTTGCTCACCCGGAACGTTCTCCATGCGCTGAAGAAGCAGCATCCCAACGCTGATCATCTCGACGCGTCGGAAGTTCCTTGCACGCATAGAGCACATATAGTCGAACAACCGCGCGTTCTGCTCACCCGGCGGCAGACCGTGCTCGAACATCGCATCGACATTGATGACCTGACCGTCTTGCCCGGTAAGCGGTGAATCATCACCACTGTGATCTTCACCGCTGCCAGACGTCCGAGGACCACTACCTGCTTGCAGCCCCGCGACCCACTCATCAGGCAGCGCAGGGAACTCCCCCAGTCCGGGGATGTCATCCAAGACCGTGTTATCCGGCGCGAGCCACTTGTACGTCTCATTGATGTCAGGATGCACAGACGGCCACACCATGGCAAACCGGTGTCCGAAGCGGATGATCTCGACGTTCGATCCGGTGCCAAGATCCGACTTCCAGTTCAAGCCAGGCGGAACCCGGAAGAACCTGATGCCCGAGCCATCGGTTCTCGCACTGGACCTGGGTGAAAGCGGCAATACACAATCCAGCTGTGATTCCCACCACTCGATGGTCTCGAGACCCTTACGCCCGTCATATGCATCGACATCGATACCAATGATGTCATCAGGCATACGCAGACCGATGTTATCAGTGCCCCGGACATTCACCCAGTCATCAATGACGGCATCAGTAGGCCATGCACCGTTATACCCGGTGTACCCAGTCGGTGCCATTCGTTTACCCACAATAGGCAGCACACCCTGCCAACCAGCATTGCGGTAAAGCTCCGCGGCCTCCCCATACGGCCCCGTCATCCCTGACCCTCACCGTGAAGTCGGCGCGTGATACTATCTGCCACGGGTATCTCACCTTTCGGAGGGGTGTCGAGCCTGAGCACAACGGTGCCAAGAGCGCGTTCTTTGTTTCGTCCAATCCCACTGGACTTGTGCATCGAGCGTGCTCTTGGCACTGCTCGCATCGGGCAGTTTCATCGAAGAGTAGACCTCAAATCTACAACCTCGCTGCCCGCTGTCTTGATCAGAGAGTACACTTAGGACCTAGGAAAGCAGCCCCTTATTATGGACAAAAACTACCGTCATCAGATGATCCAGATCGCAGCACTCATCGTCATTCTTCTCGCAGGCGTAGGTGTCATCCTATCCCTCACCGCATGCACGCCTACGAAGACAGACACCAATCGTTCTTATACCGCGAAAGAACGAGCGTACTTGTCCGATGTTCAACCAGTTCTCGGTGCTGACGCGGACACTGATCTTGAAGAAAGTTCAGTCATCGCAATCGGCAAGTTGACGTGTCAGCAGCGTGAAGCAGGTATCTCAACTGAGAGCATCATCGCGGGTCTCACTTCCTCCTGGACAGAACTAGGCGCACGCGTGATGGTCAACGCAGCAGACAAGTATTTCTGCAAGTAACACATCATCTCACCGCTGGACACCCGCTTGTTAGAGTTGCCATCGACCGACCCCGCACGACCCCCCGACCGTGCTCCCCCGGGTCGGTCACGCTGGCCGGGTACGTGATTCCAAGATCACAACGCCCGGCCAGCAACCAGCTTATGCTGTACTGCACCACACATAGGAAACTAGGAGAGGACGACACGATGTCAAGCGTGCTCAACGATCATATGAAGCTTCCCCACGTCCGCAGCGTCGGCCACCGCACCACCTGGACCCTGCCGGTAAGTCGTAGTGAACCGATCGTGATCAACGCCCGGTTCATCGGCATCGGCTCATCCGCACGGACTCGACACCACAACCATCTGGACGATGCTGAGTTCGCGCAGCCTAAGCACCACTGCAACGCGTGCCGGTGGTTCGAGACCCGCATCTTTCGCCTCGTGGCATCCGCTGAGGAAGACGGCGAACTCGTGGGATCCAACTACCTACTCCATCACTCGGGTGTCTCGATCGTGCCTGGGGAAGTAGTGCACTACCGTTACGAAGCGGTTCGCTCACCTCATGAAGTCATCGAGGCGTTCACCATCCGTAAGACTGGGCCATCCGGTGACGCACAGCCTCCCTTTCTCACACGCCCGGCGGCACGTGCACTTGCACAGGCCGCTGGGTTCGACACCGACCTCGAGCGTGCCTACACTCAGCGAGCGACGGCATGAACGAGAAGCTTCCACCGGGTGAGTATGATGTTTCATATGAAGACCTTAAGAAACTAGGTGGCGTTCACACGATCCCCAAGCGTCCCTACGTCAGAAAACTTCGACGTGATGACGGTTATTGGACATCTAGTGAGTGGCTCATGTATATGCTTTATCCGTGGATCCTTTCGGATGAGCGCGGTGGCACCGATATTTCTGCGTTTCGTACGTGGGAAGACGCATACGCGAAAGCGTATGACATGGTCACTGCGATACCAAAGCCAATTGACTTCGCTCGCCTGCGTCAACGATTTACCACTGACGCGATGTACCGACTTTTTGGTGCGCATGGCCTCGTAATGCCTAATGAAAGCAAACCCACTGTTCGTTGTGATTGTGGTCATGTCATGATCGTGCATGACTACACTTCAGATGGTCTCTACCGCGCTGGTTGCGCAGTGTGCGACTGTAAGAAAACACGCAGTTATACTCAATAGCAAGTTGTTAAACGAATCTAGGAGAGCACACCAGTGGAACAGATCAACGATAAGCTCGTCAACTTCGCGTCCATTCTCGAAGACCAGACACGCAAGCAGGCCGAGCAGACTTCAACGATGCCGTTCATCCACCCACACGTTACGCTCATGCCCGACGCGCATCTCGGCCGTGGAAGTACCGTCGGCTCCGTGATTCCGACGCTCGGTGCCATCATGCCAGCAGCGGTCGGCGTGGATATCGGGTGTGGAATGATCGCAGTGCGCACGCAGTTCACCAAGCATGACTTCACGGAATCCGAGAAGTCTCTCACGGCGCTTCGGGAGCTGATCGAAGCAACCATCCCGACGTCGGCCGGCAAGTACAACACGGAACTCACGAACACCGCCAAGTTGCGCATTGACATCCTCAAGAGGAAGGCTCTCGAGTCCGCCGAGTTCAACCCGAGCGACTACTCGCACAACTGGGAACTCCAGCTTGGCACTTTGGGTGGCGGCAACCACTTCATCGAGATCACCATCGACGAAATGGATCGCGTGTGGCTCTTTCTCCACTCGGGCTCACGCGGTGTTGGCAACAAGATCGCGCAGCGACACATCAAGATCGCGGCGCAGCAGTGCGAGAAGCGATGGATCAGCCTTCCGAACCCGGACCTCGCGTACCTCGTCGAGGGTGAGCCCGAGTTCTGGCGCTACATCCGCGAGATGCGGTGGGCTCAGGAGTTCGCATGGATGAACCGCGAAGAGATGATGGATCGTCTCATGCTGTGTGTTGAGGAGTGGAGTGGTGAATCGATCGAGGTGCAGGACACGGTGAACTGTCACCATAACTACACCATGTCCGAAAAGCACTTCGGCAAGCAGGTGTGGCTGTCTCGCAAGGGTGCCATTGATGCGTCACTTGGTACCATGGGTCTCATCCCAGGTTCGATGGGAACGGCATCGTACGTGGTCGAGGGCAAGGGCAATCACGTCTCGCTCAACTCTTCACCACACGGCGCGGGACGCAACTTCTCGCGTAAGGAGGCACGGAAGATGTTTACGCATGACGATCTTCGTGAAGCGATGAAGGGCATCGAGTATCGTGACTCCGCGGCGTTCGTGGACGAGATCCCCGGCGCGTACAAGGACATCGACGTCGTGATGGCCGATTCCACCGATCTCGTCACCGTCAAGCACACGCTTCATCAGATTCTCAATGTGAAGGGCGACTAACGTGTCCGCGCTCAACCAGACATCACTCTGGGTGATCTTTATCATCCTGACTCTCTTCGCACTCGCGTCAGCTCTTCTCTCGGTGTCGGCACTAACTCAACTGAAGAGCACAAAGTCGGTGCTCATTCCAATCGCCGTATTCCTCATCTCGCTGTGCGGTATCATCTTGGTAAACTTAGTGACATCGCCCAACTAATCCCGATACCTGATTTCTAGCCTGCGGAACTGAGGAGAGATACAGTGTACGAGGTAGAGATTCAGAACGGACTCGATCTGCTCGACGAGAAGCTTGGCCGTGATGTTTGGCTCTCCCGAATCGACCCGGCTCGAATTCGCATGTTGAATCCTTGGGGTTGCGTCGCAGCGCAGGCAACGGGCGTAGGTTATGACGGTGCGCTGACTGTGCTTGAGATCGCGTACTTGACTGATGCTGTGAAGTACGGATTCGAGCTCCAGCACAATCACCTCACAACTCCCATCGTCACGATCCAGGCAAACTGGAAAACACTCGAGCGTGAGTGGCAGGACACCATTGCTGCCATGAAGTTCCCCGACTAGAAGGGCAACACCAAGCATGCGTAAGTTCATCGCGGCCGGCGTCGTCGGCGTTCTCTCGCTCGTGCCGGTGATTCTGTGCTCACCATCGGCCAAGTCGCAGGTCACCGACTCGGTACCGAGTGGCGTGTGTAAGATCGACGGTATGTGGAAGTTCACCGAATCACGTGCGCACTCCCCGGTGCGAGTCCAGGACTTCGTGCCTGACGGTCTCATACTTGACATCACAGGACCGCGTGCGCAACAAGATCCGACGACAGTCTCCCCAGCAGGCGGGAAGGTTGCCGGCTATGTGGCCGTCACGCCAACTCTGCTCGCTGATGTTGATATCGCCTCACTGGACTTCGTGCAGTCGGTCGGCTCAGCAAAGCCGGGCTACCAGCTCGTCGTTGACCGCACGCCTTCCGATCCCGATGATGGCTACGATGGCATTCTCGTCGGTGAACCCAGTGCGTATGGCGATATCTGGTGGGCATCAAAGCCATCACGATGGGTTGGTGGTCCGGAGAACATCACCGTACCGACGAACACGGACGTGGACGGGACGCTCGCTGATTTCGCCGGGTTTGACCCGGATGCTAAAGTTGTCGCTGTCGGCTTCTCGCTTGGCACCTTGGGTGTCGGCACCGAAGCACGTGGTGTTCTCAAGACGTTGACGTTCAATGACAGTGTCTGGAACTTCAGCCTGTGCACTCCAACTGAAACGACTACGACGACTTCACCGACCAGCACGACAACGACCACCTCTACAACCTCCTCTACCACCGCCACGACAACTACCCCACTGACAACTACCAGTACTACGTCTATGACGTCTGTCGAGAGTTCTACGTCGGCTACAACGTCGACTACGCAGCCCGCGGTAGTTCCGGTTGGCTCTACCTCTGGACTTGCGAACACGGGAACATCAGAAATTGGCACGTACCTGGGAATCGCAGGATTCCTGATCGCACTCGGACTTGGTTCGTTCGTTTGGCTGCGTGTCCAGCTCAGGCGCGAACAAGTTTAAGTCACACAGAATTCGGCATAGCTTAATCACCAGTGATCACGGCCAATGTCCCGTGAGAGCGAAAAAGCCTGTGGCCTGACGGACACAGAGATCCAGTGAGTGGTCAACCTGGTGTCGTCTCCATTAACATCAACCTCAAAGTGATCACAGGATAGGAAGTCATGTCTCGTCGTCTCATCTCGGTCGTCATGCTTCAGCGCACGCTCAAGGCGCGAGTCAGCACGGTCGTGAACGAAGCATACAAGAACGTGCAGAAGGCGCCACTCTTCGCGGGTATCGCGCGTGAGTACACTCCCAAGGCAGAAGAGGGCCAGAAGCTTCCGTCTGAGGCACTTCAGGTCCAGCTGGTGGCCTCTTCGCTGATCAGTGCCATTGCGACTGATCTCGGTCAGCTGTGGGACCTGACCGCAACGCGTGACGCGGGTAACCAGGTTGCCAAGGGCAACGTTGTTGTGCGTGGCCGTGTCATCCTGAACGACGTCTCGAGCAGCAACCTCCTCTTCCTGGAGAAGCAGCTCATCGATGTTCGTACGTTCATCACCGCGTGCCCCGTGCTCGACACGGCCAAGGAGTGGACGACCGACGAGATCACTGGCATCAGTCGCACCCGGCCGGTCGAAACGACCCGTTCGGAGAAGATCGAGGAAACGGTCGTCGTGGTGCCGCCCAACGAGCGTCACCCGGCACAGACTCGTGATCGCGTGCGTGACCAGATCGTCGGCACGTGGGCCACGACTCACCTCTCTGGTGCACTCACGGCGCTCCAGCAGCACAAGCTGATCAATCGCGTGAACGAGCTCATCGACGCGGTGAAGATCGCGCGTGAGGAAGCCAACCTCGTCACCGTCGAGGACGTGAAGGTCGGCGACGCTCTCTTCGGCTTTCTGCTCGAAGAGTAGCGGGTTTGATAGAGTTTCCTAGTCGACAAACTGCTTGAAAATCTTCGGACTTCAATCGGTGTTCGTCAGGGGAATGTTCGGGCTGTAAGGTTTACACGGGAGCTCACTCGGTTCAGAGCATCCTGGCTGACTGTGGTGGTGAAGCCAGGAAGGTTGCGGGTTCAAATCCCGTCCGTGTAGCGCGGTACCAACCTCAATCTCATGAAGTGCAAAAACCCAGGACATAGTGCAGGTTCGAACCCTGCCTCCGGCACTCAAGTCGGAGTAGCCCAAACTGGCAGAGGCGCTGGGCACGACCTTATCAGCTTCAAGAGTCATCCTGTCGTACCACAACCTCAGCTTAAGCTTGTGCGATCCCGGATCAATCGGGTGCGACCTAATCAGCTCAAGACCCGGGTTCAAATCCCGGGGCAGCCTCTGCGTGGCTGCCTGGTGTTAGCGGTAACACGTGAGCGAATTAAACCTGAGTTGCATCCTTAAACGTCGCCGGGTTCGTAATCACAGGCAACAACCGACACGTAGCTCACTTGGCAGAGCAACAGACTATTAATCTGTATGAACCGGTTCGAATCCGGTCGTGACAACACTTCTATGGGGGCCGGGCCAGGGTAGGCTCGGTCCCCTCTTTTAATTCCCACCCGGGATTTAAATAGGAGAGCGCATGGGAGCTATGATCAGCGAACCCTCTGGACCCCGTGAGCCTGCGGTCAGTGTAGTCAACCTGCCGCCAGTGATCCGAGAACCGGCCCCAGAACCTCCTCTGCCACTCGAACGACAGGTCGGGGGTAACCACTACCGGGGCTTGGCGATTCAGCCAATCGAGTACATCCTGGCGAACTCACTGGACTTCTGCCAAGGTAACGTGATCAAGCTCGTCACTCGGTACCGCGATAAGGGCGGTATCGAGGATCTCAACAAGGCTATCCACTACATCGAATTCATGAAAGCACAGGCAAATGACGAAGATGCCTCAACCCTCTGATGCGCCTAAGCCCGGCTTCATCCGGGTAAAATACGAGTTGGTGTACACGAGCGATGTTCCACTCAGTGCTTACCCTGATATGTCAGTGGAAGAAGCCGTCAAGTTCGAACTTGAAAGTGATGTTGAGACAATCATCGAAGCCATCACTGGTTCAGATGGCGCTGAAGATGATAGACTCATCGTAAGGTGTAATGCAGAGTACATCACCGAGTAACGATCAAAGGAAAGTAAGATGCTCATCATATTGGAAGGGCCGGATTGTAGCGGAAAATCAACTCTTGCGAGCAAACTAGCGTGTGAACTCGAGAAGCGATTTCCCGATAACACCGTGACTCTTCTCCACAAGGGTCCACCGGAAGTACACCCACTTGACGAATATGAAACACCCCTGCTGGACTATCGTCCACAGCGAGGTCATCACATCATCTGTGATCGTTGGCATTGGGGTGAAAGTGTTTATCCCACAGTGTTGAACCGTCCAACGCTCATGGATGACGGTGTTCGTCTTCACATCGAGATGTTTTTGCGTTCACGCGGTGCCATCGTTGTACACGTGTCGGCCAGCGACCGTGTACTTGATCAGTGTATCTCTCGTCGCGGTGATGATCTCATCGAGGCAGGTAAGGGACATCAGCTCAACGAATTGTATGAAATCGTTGCGCAATCAAGTCTTCTGCCTATCGTCAACGTGGATGGTCGGCACGTGATTGATGACACGATCCAAGCAATCATTCACCGTGCAGGTATCGAGTCGACAGCGGCCGTGAAGCTAAATCCATTCACGACGTACATCGGACCGCCGTCACCGCGCATGCTTCTTATCGGCGATGTGCGACACCATGTCGATCCTGATGCTTCTGCATCTGATCCTCGGCCTGCATTCATGCCATATCAGTCAACCTCTGGGCATTTCCTCACTAATGTACTTGCGCGACACGCTGACATTCGCGAACTTCGCACGATGGGTATTGTCAACGCATGCGATGTGGATGACATCGATCTTCTGCGTCATATGCTCGATAGGCCTACATCGGTTGCTCTTGGACGCAAAGCATTCAAAGCTGCGCACTGGGCTGACTGGCCGGTGTCACACCCACAATTCATTCGTCGTTTCAAGCACAGCACAGGTTCGACATACGTGAACGATATTCTTGGTCGCGGTCGGACAGATTTTTATGATCGTGTTGAAAGGCTCTGATGGAACTGAAGCTGAACGACCTGCGCGGCGATTACGTCAAGTTGGTCAATTACATCATCAATAAGGGTGAAAGCGTTTCAGCACGTGGAATTCCAACACGTGAACTCACTGCAGTGACGTTGATTGTTCCCAACACCCTTGAGCCGCTACTTCCAGTCGGTGTTGGCCGTGGTGTGAACTTGAAGCTTGCGGCGCTTGAGGCGCTCCAACTCATCTCTGGAACTCCACGCTCCGACCTAGTCAGGGTAGCTGCTCCAACGTTCGAAAGTGTCCTGGTGGATGCTACGGACCCTGATTACGGTGCCTACGGACCTCGCGTGGTGCAGCAACTCGCGGACTGCATCGAACTTCTCAAGGAGGATCCGTCCAGTAGGCAAGCCATCGCAGTCATCTGGACCAAAGCTGACCTACGGCACATCGGTGACAAGCCATGCACCGTGTTCTTTCAGTTCCTCATCCGTGAAAGCGGTCACGGCTTCCCAGCTCTCGAAATGCACACGCATATGCGCAGCCAGGACGTGTGGTTGGGCGTACCGTACGACTTCTTCATGTTCACCCAACTTCAGCACACCATCGCATACGAACTGCACATGCCGGTGGGCAGGTACGTGCATCACACGACGAGTCTGCACATCTACGAGCGTGACATCGAAGCAGCGGGTAAGTTGCACATGCCAACTGATTTCACGTTCATCGATTTGCCGCTCGGCGTATGCTCAGCGAGTCGTGATGCATCCTCACTGGACGTCGCAGCGTATCTCCTCGAGGGCAACACCACGCAGGAGGAAGATGAAGCCAACCCGTGGTACACCAAACAACTCGACCTGATCGAAGCACTTCTTCCCAATGAAAACGTGGTGTCAGCGTGAGTGACGAAGATAACATCAACGAACAGCGCATCTATGAAGATGATACACAAACGAAGCCAATCGGTTTCGTGTGGCAAGTCAACGTGATATTGCCAAGTGGTGCAAAAGAAAAGCACTACGCATGGAGTTCGGTGCAAGGATACAAGTCTCCATTCTTCTGCACAACCCGCACAGCTGCCATCGCAGCACTTCGTGAACATTCCAAGTTGCCTGTGAAAAAGACCCGTCCCTCGATGGACCAGACACTTATGCAAATGGCAAAGCTGATGGCAGATCGTGCCACCTGTTCGCGTGCCCAAGTCGGTGCTGTCATTGTCATTGAGACGAGGCCAGTGTCCAGTGGATACAACGGCACAGCGACCGGACTTCCACATTGCAATCACGCATGCGACTGCACAAAGCTTCCGACGAACCCTGACCCCAAGCACCATTGGGCTGACTGCAACTCAAGGCAACCTTGCCGATTCAGCGTGCACGCTGAAGCTAATGCCATCGCATTCGCCGCGAAAAACGGCGTGTCAACTAATGGTGCTACGTTGTACACGACCATGGCTCCCTGTCTCGAGTGCGCCAAGCTGATCGTGAACGCGGGCATTGTTCGTGTCGTTGCGGCATCGCAATACCGTGATGATAGCGGTACACGCTTGCTTCATCAGCTCGGTGTGGAAGTACGCGCAGAACTTCTCTAGTGTTAGGAACATAGGAACTTAGATGGAAATCATAATCGTTCTTGCGGCAATTGCGTTTTTCTATGGTCTTGGGCGTAGGCATGGTCGTCGTGCTGTGCAGCGTCAGGCACGTGTGTTTCTTGACTGGTTGAAATAGGAGCAAGCGTTGAGTCTTGATGAAGTCAAGGGCATTCATCTGATCGATAACATCGAGACCGCGTGGGAGTGTCAAAGATGGATGTCGACATGCGATGAAATTGCAGTCGACACCGAGGGCACCGGTTTGAACACACGTATCGATAAGGTACGTCTTCTCCAGTTCGGTGATCGACAGACCGCGTATTGCATTCCCATCGACTTCCCCGGCTGGGGAGCATTCGGCGCAGACATGCTCAAGCGCTTTCAAGGAACGTACGTTGCGCACAACCTGACGTATGATGCCGACATGATCCGTGGCACTCTTGGATACTCACTCCCAGAGTCCAGGTGTCATGACACTCGACTTATGTCGCACGTGCTCGAATCAACCGGCTCCACAGCACTCAAGACTCTTACTCGTCGTCTGGTCGATAGGCGCGCAGGCAACTTCCAGCATCAACTGGACGATGCGATGAAGGCAGGTGGCTGGAACTGGGCCACCGTGCCGATCGATCTTGAAGCCTATTGGATGTATGGTGGGCTTGACACCATCCTCACCATGCAGCTCAAGGACGAGCTCTATCCACGGGTGATGGCTGAGGCACCTAAGTCATACGAACTTGAACTTGCGGTGTCATGGGTCGCTCGACGCATGGAGAACAAAGGCGTCGTTGTCGATCGTGAGTACACGCAAAAGTTGATGGATGAACTCGATGCATATGTGAAGTCGGCCGAGAAGTGGTGTCATGACGTTCACGGCATCTCACCGGGTGCCAATGCAAAGGTCATCGAAAAGCTTCAGTCATTCGGAGTCGAGTTCACCAAGATGACCGGTGGTGGTCAATACTCACTAGACAAGGAGGTTCTCGAGAGCATTGACCACCCGCTAGCAGCAACTGTTCTCAACCGCCGGCGTGCGCAGAAGATGGTGTCGACCTACCTGGCAAACTATCTTACGATGTCGGAGTGGGATGGCAAGATCCATCCATCGATCAACACCGTGGGTGGCACCGATAAGAACCCATTCGAGCCTGGTGGTGGCTCTGGTGTTCGCACGGGTCGCATGTCGATGAGTGACCCTAATCTACAAAATGTCCCAATCAGGACTAAGTTCGGGCGAAAAATTCGCAACTGCTTCACTGCATCAATTGATCACCGGTGGGCCAAGGCCGACTTTGGGCAGATCGAAATGCGGGTCATGGCGCATATGTCCCAAGACCCGGGGATGATTGCTGCGTTTATGACGCCCGGTGACTTCTTCGTTAACATGGGTGTGCAACTTTTTCACGAGCCGAGTTTCACAAAGGCAGATCCTCGTAGGCAGCTGCTTAAGAACGGTGGCTATGCGAAGATCTATGGCGCAGGCATCCCGAAATTTGCTAAGACCGCAGGTGTGCCTGAAGATGAAGCCGGACAATTCATGCGGGACTTTGACAAAATGTACAGTCGAGTCCCCGAATGGATTAAGGAAGTTGAGAGTGAAGGCCGTGCCAATCTCAACTTGACCGGTGAAGCATTCGTGCGTTCACCACTCACTGGACGCAAGCACACTGCTGATGCAGGTAAGCTGTACACCTTGGTTAACTATGAAATCCAGGGAACGGCAGGTGAGATTCTTAAGATGAAGATCGTGGAAGCTGATGCCGCCGGACTTGGGCCATACATGACAATTCCCGTGCACGACGAGATCGACTTTGACATTCCTAATGATGATTTCGATGACGTCATGCACACCATTGAACTCGTCATGAATGATGATAAACTTCTCACAGTTCCCATTACCTCATCGATTGGCGTCGGGCAGCGTTGGGGAGAGGTAGAATAGCAATGACAATCATCAAACCTCTCGGCCTCATCATTGGTGTCGATCCGGGTACAAGCATGGGCATTCTTGCGCTTAAACTCCACAACACATACGCAGAACGCATACACTTCCTCCAGACTGACGTTTCGACGGCAGTAAACTGGCTGGAAGAGACACTCTACGCCATCAACAAGGGTCCAGAGGGTGTACTAATCGCTTGCGAGCGGTACACAGTAACTCCGGAGACCGGAAAGCGAACTCAGCAGCCAACCGCTCTCCAAGCGATTGGAAGCGTCAAAATTTTCGCTGAGCGGTTTAATGCCCGTCTCGTTATGCAGCCGCCTGCTGATGCAAAGAAGCTTGCGACAAATGAAATGCTCAAACGACTGGACTTCTACACCACGCCAAAGGAAGTCAACCTACCCGATGCAAACGACGTAAATGACGCAGGACGTCATGCGACACTTGCTCTCGCTCGCTTCAAAGCATCCATCTTTGATGCAATGCTTGCCAATTCGGGTGTCTGACCGTCGTGTAATTGCTTGATAGATTCTCCTTAACACGGAATATCGGAAAGGACTATGACATGTCTGTCTCAGAAATGGTCACTGCCTGGATAGTTAGCTTGATTGCAGCATTCCTAGCGAATGCCATCGACAAGAAGTCGATCAACACATACTTCAATCGAATTCACACCGGAGCCGACATCGAGTGGGCTGTGAGTCTTCGAGAATCAACAGGACGTCACGCACTTCGCGTCGTACGCTAGGAGAACGTGAGTGCCGCTAGGTGACATTGGTGTTGACGAAAAAGGTAAGCAAGTAATTACCGTCACCACCGAGTGGAATGAAAAAGAATTGATCAAGAAAATCTCTGGTTGTCGGTGGCTCCCCATCAAGAAAATTTGGTGTGTTCCACCCACCTGGGCTTCTCTTGTGACACTTCGTGGTGTGTTCAAGGAGACGTTTACACTCACCCCAGCACTCATCGACTGGGCCTGGGACATCCGTAGAAAGCGTATTGATCCGGCACTTGAGGTTCGTAACTTGCTTGAGTGGCCAGCGATCCCAGGCCTCGATGAGCACCTCTATCATTATCAAAGGGCTGGCGTCGAGTTCATGCGACGAGCGGGCTCTGGACTGCTTGGCGATGATATGGGTACAGGCAAAAGTCTTCAAACGCTAGCTCTTAATCTAGCGCATGAACACGAACGTAAAAATGCACTGCCTGCGCTTATCATTTGTCCTAACTCGGTAAAGCGACACTGGGTACGCGAAGTCAGCAAATGGATGCCCACAGCACACGTGTACAATGTTGAGGGCACCGCGGCGAAGAAGCGCGCGATCCTCAATGAAGCCAAGCAAAACCCGCATTGCATCGTGCTCATGAACATCGAGTCGGTGCGTTCGTTCACGCGTCTTGCCCCGTTCGGCTCAGTAAAGTTGAAGAAGTGTCGTACATGCGACCCAAAATTTGGTGACGTTAAGCTGACGACAGCACGGTGTGAAGTACACAAGAAGGAACTCAACGACTTCAACTTTGTCACTGTCACACTTGATGAAGCACATCGTGTGAAAGAACCGAAGTCTTTGCAAACACGTGCCATTTGGCATGTTATGCATCAGCCAGGTGTTGAGTATCGCTGGGCTCTTACTGGGACACCCGTTGCAAACCATCCGGGTGATCTCTGGTCCATCATGCACGCGGTGGCACCGGAAGATTTTCCAACTAAGTCCCAATTCGTGGAACGTTACTGCCTGGCTGCGTGGAACGCGTTCGGGAAACTCGACATCATCGGCATCAATCCCGACACGCGTGAAGAGCTTTTCAAGCTCCTAGATCCTCGTTTTCGGCGAATGATTAAGGCTATCGTTCTCCCACAACTTCCACCTAAGGTACGGCAGACACGGTACGTTGATATGGCTGCATCACAGTCGAAAATGTACGGTGAACTCAAGAGCCGCCTCATTACTCGAACACCTGATGGCGATCTCTTCATCGCACCATCACATCTTGAGGCATCACTTCGCTTGATGCAGGTCGCGTCATCGTCTGTGAAGATGGTAAAGCGTGACCCGGATGACATCACGCAGTGGGATGTCATGCTCGCGGAACCGTCTCCCAAACTCGATGCATTCGAAGAAGTGCTTGAGGAGAAGGGCATCCTCTCACCGTCATACGACGGACCGCCTGTCATCGTCGCTGCTGAGTTCAAGCAACTGATTAACCTCGCAACGAAGCGTCTTGATAAGCTCGGTGTGCGGTACGCACTCATCACTGGTGATGTATCACCACTTGAGCGAGAGCGTTCACTGGACGCGCTTCGTAAGAGACAGGTCAAGGTGCTTCTCTTCACGAATGCCGCAGGTGGTGTTGGTCTTGATATGACCGCTGCTGACACACTCATCAACTTGCAGCGCTCGTGGTCTCTCGTGGCGGAGGTCCAGAAGGAAAGCCGCAACCACCGCATTGGCTCCGAAATTCACGACTCGATTACGATCATCGACATTGTGATGAAGGACACGCTCGAGGAAGACCAGATTACAAAGCTTCACGAGAAGTTCAATCGACTTGATGAAATCACTCGTGATCGCGCGGCTCTACTTGCAGCGAACCCGCACGCCGACACATCTATCATCGATGCGCAAGAAGCGCTTGTCTTGAACACCCCGTTGGCGTCCATTCCGTACGTCGGCGTCGACGAGTAGGAGACACCACCCTTGTATGCAGCAGATGAACTCACTGGTGCACTCGTTCTTCAGGTGCGTACTCAACACAAGGTGTCACGTGCGAAGTTCAGCACTCTTGCTGGACTGACAGGAAAAAGTACAGCGCATCTCTACAACATCGAGACGAAAGACTCGTGGAAGCCAGGCGATCGTGATCGAGTTGCGCGTGCGCTCAATGACATCGTAGCGAACGGTCCGGCTGCAAAAGCACCACTTAAGACAACGGTGCCAAAGCCGCCGCCACCCCCTTCGGGCCCTATCATGTTGTCCTCCCTGGACCTCCCTGACGACACCGAAGATACCCTGGCACAGGTATTGCCGGCTGAAGAAGGCGCACAGCTCTATCACTATGCTCTGCCCATTATTGACCCGTATCCAGAAGCCCAGGACGGTGTCTACCGAATCTCGAACTCCGAACTCCAGACATACAAGCGGTGTAAGCGTAAGTGGTGGCTTGGCTGGTACCGCGAACTCACGCTGAAGACCGAATCTTACACCGGAGTGCGCTCTACTGGCACACGCATTCACCGTGCATTGGCAGCGTGGTATGTTCCCGAAGGTGAGCAGCGAGTCGATCCACGTGATGCACTTGAACGTGTGATCGTCGAAGACTGGACGTCCATCAGGAACCTCGCCGCAGAGCGCGATGCCACCGATGAACGTCTTGCTGAGTTCGCCACCGAGTTTTCAGCGAGTTGCAACCTCGAACGTGCAATGGTGGAGGGATACGTCCAGTGGCTTGAAGAGACTGGTGCTGACTCAGATCTTCGCATCATCGCGTCAGAAACTCCACTCGTTGCGGACATCACCGTTCCAATGCGTGACACGAGTGATGAGCGCGAAGTGCAGCTGATCGGTCTTCTTGACACTCGTGCGTATCGTGTCACCGACGGTGTTCGCGTGTTCATCGACCATAAGACTGTGGGATCTCTGACCGCTCCCATTCTCACGCTTCCGCAAAACGAACAGATGCTCCACTATCACATCTTGGAAATGCTGGCATCAAAGGAAGGTGAAGAGCATTGTGATGGTGCTCTTTACAACATGCTTCGCCGTGTAAAGCGAAGTGCTAAAGCTAAGCCACCGTTCTACGATCGCATCGAGGTGAGGCACAACCCGTACGAACTCGAGTCCTATCGTCGTCGCTTGCTCGCAACAACACGTGAGGTGCTTGAAACAATCGACGCCTTGGACCGCGGGCAACACCATCTCGATATTGTGTACCCGACGCCCAATGGCGATTGTTCTTGGTCGTGTGATTTCTCGGCCATCTGCAATATGTTCGATGATGGATCCAGTGGAGCAAATGATATGCTTGATGCGCTCTACAAGAAGAACAACCCGCGTGATCGTTACGATAAGAAGGGCCGGGACACCCAGTGATTGAATCACATCGATCTATCATGTACCCGCGTGGCTCAACAAAGCCATGTGTCCTATCGACTGGTGACACCATTGAGCTGTATGAGCCGCCCAGTTCAGGCAATGCCACATTGCGTGATGGCACATGCCCGGGCTGCAAGAAGAGCATTGGCGGTGTCATCGCGCGATGCGCGACAATTCGTACGTACAGTCGTGATGGTGCGCTGTACTGGTCAACTATGACATCACGCCAGTATGGTCATCGTAACTGCATGATCATCGTATTCGATGCCATCGTTCGCGCAGATAGTGCGCCACGTGTCGGTAGCGTGCCAATTACGATTCCCTCTGTCACTGTGCCCGACAACATCGACGAACTCCTTTGGACTTACGGCACGCAGCGTGAGTGGATTCTCGCGCAGCAGCGTAATGAATCACCCAAGCAGTTGGTCAGTGAGTACGATCGATTTGCTCATCGTTCTCGTCGACACAAGTGGCGCGTGGTTGGTGGCGAATGACTGATCCTAGTACCCCGGTGGCGCCAGTTGCCATCGATCCTCCCATGATGTACAGCACCGACCAGCGTATGTCGTTGCTGATTCACGGCCCCTCGAAGATGGGTAAGTCGACCCTGTCTTCCACGGCACCCAAGCCAGTGCTCGTTCTTGACGCCGAGGGCAGCTGGCGTTTCATTCCGGTGAAGAAGGTTCTCTGGGATCCTACCACCGGTGGTCCGCCGATCTATGATGGCACGTGGGAAGCATGCATCGTCAATGTGCGTGACTGGGGCACGGTGCAGCTTGTGTACAACTGGCTCACCCAGTACATCACGCCTTTCGTGTCGGTGGTGATCGATTCCATCACCGAGATTCAACGTCGCTGCAAGACTCAGTTGGTCGGCAGCGAGCAGATGAAGATGCAGGACTGGGGTGCACTGCTTATGCAGATGGACACAGTCATTCGCGGCTTTCGTGATCTCGCTCTTGTGCCTGCTTTGAACACACGGTGCGTGATGTTCATCGCTGAGACAAGGCAGGCAAACGGTTCAGGCAAGTGGGAACCATACATGCAGGGTCAGATTTCCGTGTCTCTCCCGTACTGGGTTGATATCGCGGGCTATTTGTACCCAGACTGGGAACTCGACGCAAACGGGCAACCCACTAAAGAGGTTCGCCGCCTCTGGATCGGGCCTCATCCACAGTACTCGTGTGGTGAGCGGGTCCAGGGGAGACTGGGCAATTACCAAACCATCGTCAAAACTGATGGACACTGGGTTGGAAATGACATCACAAACTGGATGAACATCGTATTTGACGTGCAGCCAGCGGTTGATACAGTGGCACCCGTCGCAACTAAGGAGCTCATCGTATGACCACGATTGACTTCAGCAAGGCTCTTGCTGATGCGAAGACAGTCAGCTTCGAACCTCTTCCCAACGGTGACTACGACATCGAAGTCACTTCCTGTGATGCTGTGACGTCGGGCAACGGCAAGCCAATGCTCAAGGCGAAGATGAAGGTCATCTCCGGCCCGCACATGAACCGGCCGATCATCAACAACTTCGTGCTCTCACTCGACAACGCGGTCGCTGTCTCGATCTTCTTCCGTCAGATGAAGTGCTTTGGTCTCACCGACGAGTTCTTCGCTGCACTCGGCCCGGCAGGAAGTCTTGAGCCTGTCGCAGGTGCTCTCGCCGGTCGTCGCGCGCGTCTCACCCTGGGCCAAAAGGAGTGGGGCGGTGAAATGCGCAACGAGGTCAAGGGCGTGAAGCCCTACACCGGTGCGCCTGTTGCGGGGATGCCGAGTGCTGGTCCCGTCATCGCACCTCCCGTCTCGTCTGGTCCGGTCGCGCCCCCGGCTCCGGTTGCTCCTCCTGCGCCTGTCGCGCCGCCGGTTCCGGTTCAGCCGCCCGCTCCGGTGGCTCAGCCTGCCCCGGTGGCACCTCCGGCCGCTGCGCCGGTAGTTACCCCAGTCGAGTCGGCACCGCCTGCTGAGGAGGTCTCCGCACCCGCGGATAGCTCGCCGCCTCCGCCGGAGATGCCCATCTAGTACGATCTGCGTAGGGGTTTCCACACCGACAATGCCTCGTGCATCGCATAGCAAGAGTGCGCTCTACTTGGTGGAACGCAAGCTGACGTGAGTAGCCACAAGACGTCAGGCCCCGCTGCGCGTTAAGGAATTAACAGATCATTCGGAAAGGACGAATTGTATGCCTACGTTTCGTAAGCGTGTTGGGTACGGAAAGCTAGGACGAGTCATCGAGATTGACCCAAAGAAGTGGGGTGAATCCGGAGGGGACAACGAGCCTCCATACCTTCTCGAACAACTTGCCACTCGCAATCCTGACGTCGAGTTCGTTGTCGTCGGAAAGAACTCTGGCTGGGCGCCCCACCTTCCCAACATCACGAACCCGTGGCAAGAATGGCGCGCTGAAGCACGCTCGCACGCAAAGGCATCGCTGCAAGATCGCATCGATCGACTGGATCGTGTCACAGGCCCGACATTTGATTCACTCGATGGCATGGTGTTCTGGCTTGGACAGCACGGCACAAGCAACTCGCCCATTCCCAGGGTAGACAACCGCAACGTCGTCACGAGCCCACAAATCTCATTCGTTGAGTACGTGTCGTTCATCGCTCGTGGCATCAACCGGTGGCGTGATGTTGATCCTCTGAAGCGTGAGGAAGTATGGCTTCTTCCTGATGCTCGCAACTACTTGAAGTCTCGTGATCTCGCGTGGCCTCGGCGTCATCCAGTGTTGTGTCAGTTTGACTGGACTCGTGACGAGTGGAACGAGCGATATGGTGACACGCGTACCCCACAAGAATACGGTTTCAATTCGCTGCACGCCCGAGCCGAAGGTATGGGAGAGCGGTGGCGAACGACTGATACTTACGTGGGATCCGGACTCGAACTCGTCGGGATTCCTCGAGGATTTGGTGAGGAATCCCCCGCCGGGTGGGAAGATCGAGATCACGACTTCGGAATCCTCATCAACGAGGCTCGCAACTATGGAATGCGACCTGAACTCACTCGACTCCATGCCATGGAGCACTACGTCCGACCTCTCGGACCTTCTTGGGTTCATGGCACTTGGTCGAAAGACTCGCTAGCAAAGCTCAACACCGAAATCAACCCAATCCCATACAACCAAATCTTCAACCTGATGCAGACGACGAAATGCACCCTCACCACACCATCATCTGGATCAGGCTGGGCAACAGCAAAGCCATGGGAATCATTCGCCACGGGCATCATCTGTTTCTTTCACCCGCTCTATGACACGCAGGATCATATCCTGTTCCCCAATGGTGATCGTTACTCAGATGACATGTACAACCTGCACAAGTGGCTTCGTGTTAAGGATCCTGCTGATCTCGCACGTAAGGTCAAGGCAGTCAAGACATCACGTTCCACGTATGAGTGGCTGGCCAAGGTCCAGTACGAACACTTCAAGCGTGAACTCGAACGTCAGCGCTGTGTCACTACCATTGAGAGGCGACTTGGCCTGTGAGTAACGGAATCATCCTTGCAGGTGGCAAGGCATCACGTCTTGGTCCGCTCTCAACACAGATCAGTAAAGCACTTGTCTCCATCGGACAGCGACCTCACGTTTTTCACCAAATCGAGTTGATGCGTGCCGCTAATTGCGTGCGCATCATCGTCGTGGCAAATCCGGCCACGCACATCCAGGTCCAGACTGCACTCGAGCGTGCTGGGCATTACGACATCAAGGTCGTACCGCAAAACGTTTCACGTGGTCCGGTGGATGCAATCCTCGTAGGCCTGCACGCATTGGGCCCAGAGCGTCACAAGCACGACACGTACGTTCTGATGAGTGACACATTCATCGAGGAAAAGCTTGATCGACACTCGGGAACGTGGATCGGTGAAGCACTTACACCAGTTGGTAGTCGTTCATTTTGTGTGCGCGAAGATGATGGCACGTATGTCGATAAGCAGGTGCGTGTAGCGGATTCAGTTACCATTGGCGCATACCACTTTGCCGACACCATCGAGCTACTCAGTGAAGCCAGCACGGTAATGACACGCGCCAACTTGAACGACGAGCATGAAGTGGGCATGGGACCACTTCTCTCGTGCTTCCCTACTGCGAGAACCATTGCATTTCCAACGTGGCTCGACATTGGCGATGTGCACGCTCTCGCAATTGCACGTCGAACCCGATTCATCGCGCGGTCTGAGCACACGCTTTCACTAGATGATGCAGGTATTATTACGAAGAGAGGCACTGGAGAGCAGTTCGCAGCACAGCGAAATTGGCTGATTGAGCAATCGGCCATGGGAGACAGGTCGGCAAACCTCATTCCGAGGTACTTCGGTAGTGTACTCGACGGTGGGTATGCGATGGAGTACGTCGATCTACCTACGCTCTCAGAACTGTGGCTCTACTGGCCTGGGAGGCCCGATACGTGGGTCCGGATTCTCCAGTCTGTGACCGACCGTCTTGATCATGATCTATGGTGGTCAATCAAGTCTTATAACGAAGTTGCAAGTGCAGTTCGGGTGGCATCATGGTTCGCAGGTAAAGCACTTGAGCGACTCACCACTCTTGATCACGCGCTCGCGACGCGTCATTTTGATTTGCTTGAGCGCGCAAGTGAGGTGTTTACCTCAGCATCAATGGTGCGTGCGCACGGTGATTTGAACTTCAACAACATCCTTTACTCCATCAACACAGGTACGTGCAAGCTTGTAGATCCACGCGGCACACCGTTCATGCCGCTGATCTATGAGATCGCGAAGTTGCGGTACTCGTACCATGCCGGATTCTCAGCGATCACACACAATTTGTTCTATAATGACAATGTGCTGATGCCTGATCGTGCTGATGAAATCAAAGCTATGGATGAGTTTCTTGAGGGATACTTTTCGCTTGAACAGCTTCAAGTCGCTGAAGGTTGCCTTCTTCTCGCGGGTGCACCACTCCACAGTCCGCGTGAACGTGAAGTCATGATTTCACGCGGTGTTCAACTGATTAAGGAGATTGTGGGCTAGTGGACGTCATCAGCAAGACGATTTATGCGCTTAGGCAGCTCGAGTACAATATCGATGATAAAGCTGTCAAGCAACTTCGTGAACGCATCGAACTCACCGGTGTTGTGACACTTACTGGTGTTGGTAAGTCGTTTGGAGTAGCGCAGCTAGGCGCGTCACTCTTGCAGTCGGTGGGTTACCACGCTTCCGCAATCCACACCACTGATTTTCTACACGGTGGCCTCGGGACGATCTCGCGGATTGATCGCAACGTCATTATCTTCATCAGCCACTCTGGACAGACTGAGGAGGTGCTTGACGCACAACACATTGCTGAATTGCACAGCAGTAATGGAAGCATCATCACTGCAGCGGTAACGGGTAACCACCAAAGTGAGTTGGCTGAGCGGTGTAATATCGCACTAACGTACCAAATCGATGAGGATGGTTCAAAACACGGAACCATTCCCACGGTGTCGGTGGCGGTCCAGTTGGCGATCCTCAACACGCTCGTCTGTAATGTCGCTGATGCACTCACCACTGAACAACTTGGGTCTTATCACCCAGGTGGAACGCTTCACGAGAAGTACGAGGAGAAGATCGCAAGTGAGTGACAACTGGAAGTGGCTTGCTTCGACGAAGGAACTTCAGGAAAAGTCGTTTGGCTTTAAGCTTCCACTTTCTGAGGGTGATGCACTCGCTGATTATGTGACGTGGAACCACTCGGCACTCGTGCTTGAGGCTGGCGAACTTCTAAGTGAATTCGGATGGAAGACCTGGACGCAACCACGCGGTTGGGTCAATCGTGAACTCGCACTCAAGGAAGCAGTCGACGTTGGCCACTTTTTGGCCAACATTCTCACCGCCATCGGCATCACCGACGAAGAGTGGCAGGCTGCCTACCAGGCCAAGCAGCAGGTGAACCGGGATCGCATGTCCAGTGGCACGTACGACGGCGTGTCGACGAAGTGTCCTGGCTGTAAGCGTGCTTACGAGGATGTTCTCATCTGCACGCCTGCCGAGCCTCGTGTAAATGGCACGCCTGCATTTTGCGGCGAGACAGATATGTTCATCGTCAACACTGAAGTGACGTGTCCTGGATGTGCACGTGATTATGCAGACACGGTTGATTGCTACGCCGCGACAGATCCTGATAACGTAAGTCGCCAAGTCTATTGCGGCCAGTCACGCAGGAATATTTAGGAGTAAGCGTGTATAAGTTCGTCGCGTCACAAACCTTCGCGGGCGGTTTCGACGTCGGCATGGTAGAGGCGGGCTTCGAACTTGTGCACAAAGTTGAGCAAAAAGGCGGCTTCGGCATGCCGAACTGCCTCGCGAATCGTGGTGTGCTCGGGCAGCACTGGACCTCGCAAGTCGGTGACCCAAAGACGTGGATTGTGAAAGACGCTGAAGTGCTGGCTTCCAACCCGCCTTGCAGTGCGTTCTCGGTGATGACGGATAAGAAGCATCGTGGTGTTGATGCCAAGGTCAGCGAGTGCATGTGGGCACTGTCCGACTACGCTGCACGTATGAAGCCGCAAATCGTCATCATGGAGTCTGTGCGTCCGGCGTACTCCAAGGGCCGTGTCCTCATGCAAGAGCTTCGTGCGAATCTTGAGGAAAAGAGCGGGCTTAAGTACGGGTTATACCACGTCATGCACGACGCACTCGAACTTGGCGGTGCGGCAGTTCGTAAGCGCTACTTCTGGGTGGCATCACAGCTTCCATTCAGCGTCGAGTACCCGTCGAACATCAGGGTGCCACTTCTTCCCGATATTATCGGTGACATCGAGAACCTCCCTCAGACCTGGCTTCCGCAGCCCTATCGGCAACCTGCCTCCTGGTGGTCAGAGAAGCCTCGCGAAAGAACCAGCAGCGTAGACGGGCATACAACGCGGACAGGTGTCGCGCATCGACGGACTCTCGACCTGCTACATCTGGGGTTGCAACACGGTGAGGTCTGGCCGCAGAGTTGGCACGTAGGCAAGTTCGCTCAATATCTATACGGGAAGATCGGTGTGCTTCCACCGTCGTGGGACTACATGAAGGAAAAGCTTCTCCGTAAGGATTTCCACATGGGGTTCATCTCAGTGACGAGGTGGGACAACTCACGATCGGCGCGCGTTATCACGGGTGGTGCACTGGACCTCGTACTCCACCCCACGCAAAACCGCTTCATCTCTCACCGTGAAGTTGCACGCATCATGGGTTTCCCGGATGACTGGAACATCTATCCACTTCGTCACAATGCAACACTGAAGGCGACCTGGGGCAAGGGGATTTCAACCCAATGTGGTCGATGGATCGGCGAGCAAGCCAAGGCTGCACTGGACGGTGAACGAGGTCCAGATGGTGGCGAGCTCGTTGGCGACCGTGAATGGTTGATCAAGAAAGAATCTCGTCGCCCCGCTAGTGTACAACTTGTACGCCAACCTGTTACTGTCTAGGTAGGTCACAAGCAAGGTTGAACCACAGCCGCCGAACGAAGGATAAAGATGAGCACTGACGAACTGACCGAAGAGACCGTGACGGACTTCACTGACGCGCCCGAAGCCCCGGAAGCCCCGGAGGCTGAGGCCACCGAGACGGACGAGAGCACCGAGGCCGAGGCCACCACGAAGGGTCGCCCGCGTGATCCGGCTGCCGTCGAGCGCGACAACTCCGTGCTGACCGCACTCGGCGAGGGCCCGGCCACTCGTGATGAGCTGGCAACCAAGCTGGGCATCAAGGGCAACCTGGTGTACCTCTCGCTGTGGCGTCTGCGTAACGCGGAAGCTGTCGTGAAGCTGAACGGCAAGACCTGGGCGCTCCCGGGCACCGTGCTTCCCGAGCCCGAGCCGAAGGTCACCGCCGAGCCGGTCGCTGAAGAGGCGTCCGCCGAGAGCTGATCCTCACGCGCGCACGTTCCACGTCCACAAGCGTGCGCGCGTGGGGGTCTCCCCTAAAGATCTTGAGATTGCTTGTTTACATCACAAGAAGGACCTGTTAAATTTGTCTTAGCACCGAAAAACGAAAACAAAATTGCACGACCCAAGAGCGGGAAGCTTCGATGGATTACGGGGTAATCGTACCCCACCGGGTTCAATCCCCGGTCCGCGCACTGACTCCATGCTGGTACACATAAGATGTGCGAGGGGCCTTGGTCGGGCCCATGACCAACTCGTTGGGGGCAAACCCCTTTACCGGCTCTAAAGACCTAGTTTACACCTTCACACGGATGTGATACTGTGGTCTTAAGCACGACAACAGGAACCCAGGAAAGGTAGACGACAATGACCGCCACGCTCGAGACGACCACCGAGATCGCGCCCACCGCCACCGACGTCGAGTACGCCAACAAGACCGGCGATGTCTCCTTCAGCGCACGGCAGCTCCCGTGGATGAAGGTCGGCACCGTGATCGACACTCCGAAGGTGACCGCGGCCGAGGCCGCTCGCATGGGCGGGATCGACTTCGATGTCGAACTCCGCTCGATCAGCTACCGCTCGGGCAAGACGACCAAGACGGTGCCGAACCGGAAGGCAGTCGTTCGACACGACACCGACGACTTCTTCTCGGTCGTCTCCACCGGATACAAGGTGGTGCAGTACCGTGAGGCGTTCGAGTTCATGGACAGCATCAGCCCGGACTTCGTTTCGGCGGGTTCGTTCGGCGGTGGCAAGCAGGGCTTCATGGTCGTGCAGCTCGACGGTCTCAAGCACATGGACGTCGAGGTCAACGGTGTTGCCGACCCGCACGATCTGTACCTCGTGCTGCGCACGTCACACGACCTCAGCAAGGCCGTGGAAGTCAGCCTCATGCCGCTTCGTGGCCTGTGCATGAACCAGCTCGGACTTCGCTCGTTCAGCAAGAATGCGAAGCAGCGCTGGTCCATCAAGCACGTCGGCGACACAGCGAAGAAGCTCGCCGCCGCGCAGGACACGCTCAAGAACTCGACCGAGTACGCCAAGGTGTTCGCTGGGATGGCGAAGCAGCTCGGTTCGGTCTCCGTCTCGGCCGACGACTTCGACACCGTGCTCAAGCGGGTTCTCCCGGACAAGCCCCGTCGTGACGACCAGATCAAGGCGATCCAGTCGGCATTCGCCGAGAGCCCGGTCGTCGGCTTCGGTGGTACCGGCTGGGGCGCGATGAACGCCGTCAGCGAGTACTTCCAGTGGCAGCGGAACGAAGGCACGCGCACTGCCGCGTCGGTCTTCACGAGCGGCCTGTCCGGCGACACCAACAAGTACGTCAACCGCACGGCACAGCTTCTCCTGGCTCGCTAGGAGATGAAATAACGAGTCCGCTGGACTCTGGTGAGGGGAAAGACCCAGAGTCCAGCGGGCCAACCAAGGCTCCATAGCTCAGATGGTCAGAGCACTCGACTCATAATCGAGAGGGCGCAGGTTCGAGTCCTGCTGGAGCTACGCTGCAACACTGGAGTTGATCACCAGTGTGAACGTATGTCAAGAGACAGAGGAAACTGATGGTCTCGCAGCAAGAAGTAACCTGGGTACGCACACGTGGAGTGCGCACAAAGCGTGTGCCGACCCAAGGTCCCATCGTCCAGTGGTAAAGACGCCGGATTTTCACTCCGGAAACACGGGTTCGATCCCCGTTGGGACTACGATAAAACCGGGGCTGGCCTTCGTTATCGACCTTCGGGGCCGACCTCGGCTGGGTATGGGACAATCATGCAAAGGCCACGCTAACAAAACCCGTACCATCTAGGCTTCGGAAACTTAGTACCGGACTAACAGACTAAAGAGGGTTCGAATCCCCGCCGGGGCACGTAGTACTCCACCACACATCACGGAATTAAGGAGAGCCACATGGGTGCAGCACGCATCGGTGACAAGGTCTTCGAGTACATGAAGACTCACCCGGATGTGCCGGTCAGCGCGACCGAACTGGCCAACGCACTCGACCTCACGCAGGGCCAAGTTCGCAATGTGATGCGAAGGTTTTCGACCATCGAGCCGACGAGCGATTACTTCACCATCGTGGTCCCGGCCAACTCGTGGCTGTACAGCACGCGTCCTAAGGCCTCCTCGGCGCGTGACACGGAGACTTCAACGGCAACCGTCACCACTGGTGCTCGTGAAGCACGAGCGAAGGCCAGGGCGGCCGGACCGACGGTCTACGAACACGTCGGTGAGTTGGTCGACGGAACGGTGCTCCTGCGTTCGGACACTGGCACGGTGTACCGAGCAGAGCTCACCGAGCTCTAACCCATACATCACCGGCCGGAGACGAGCACAACCGGAGTTGTGATGAACGCGTCAAGTGACTTTTTGAGTGATCCCAACCGCGCGTGCATTAACGAACCACTTGACGTGTTCATCACACCGGGAGACGCCGATGATGAACCACCCTACCCACCACCACGAGCACGCCAGCTGTGTAATTTTTGCCACGTGCGAGCCGAGTGTTTGATGTACGCACTGGACCAAGGCATCGACTTTGGTGTGTGGGGCGGGATGAGTGCTTACCAGCGAGAACTCGTCGGTAAGAAGAAAGCACGCAAGAAGTGCCCAGGCTGTTCGGCGACGGATATCATCGTCGAGAATAACAGCGAAATCTGTCTCGCGTGCGGAATCTCGTGGGACATTTTCTAGAGGAGAATAAGTGTCCAAGAGTTGGGACGATCGCGAAGAGGACTTCGAATACAAGCCGGTCAGGCAGACCGCCAAGGGCATCGGTTGGCTCGGTGTTCTTACCGTCGTGGCGATCGTTGTGTTCGGTGGCATCGGCATCGCGGTCTGGGGCTTCGGTGTCGGCACCAGCGACATCAAGGGCCGGGGCGATGCCGAGATCATCAAGAACGATGCTCGCAATCGTATCCGAGCCCAAGAGGGCTTCGAGGGCATGTGGAACGCGGTCCTCACGGCCGACAAGAACCTGACTCTCACGGCGGAAGCGCTTAAGGGTCAGCCCGACAGCGTCAAGCTCAAGACCGAGCTGACCGGCCAAAAGATGATCTGCAACGATGCCGTGGGTGCGTACAACGCGGCGGCCCGCAAATTCACCCAGGAGGAGTTCCGCGCAGCGGACCTCCCGGTGCAGATCGACGACACCAAGTCCGAGACCGACTGCAAGGAGTGATCATGCTCAAGGGAATGAAGTTCAAAAAGACCACCATCGCGGCATTGCTCGGGAGCCTCGCGTTCATCGGACTCAGCGCTGAATCCTGCGCTTCCGAGACGCCGGAGGAGATCGCTCGCAACGAGGCGCAGTCGCACAAGGCCACGGGCGACACGCTGGAGAAGAAGAACCTGGAGGAGAAGCGCAAGCGCGAGGAGAACGGCAGCGCCGTTCGGTACATCTACCTGTACAACTTCGGGCAACCCATGGGCTACTACGTGGCCAAGGGCAAGATCTCCTCGTCCGGCTCGCAGCGCACGCCCGAGCAGGACAACATGTGGACTTGCAAGAACAACTACGGCTGCCAGCCAATCGTCGTCGATGGTGCACAGGACGACGGCTCGTACGGCAAGGGCGACCCGGGGATTTTCTTCTTCCTCGCCGACGGCAACATGATCGAGACGACGTTCGATTACATCGTCAGCGAAAAGCCGATGACCGCGGTCAACGTCCCGCTTCTCGGCGGCGCGTAGCAAGACCAGCCCCATATCTCAACGGTAGAGATTGCCACTTCGGTGGATAGATGTCAGGTTCAAGTCCTGGCTGGGGCGCATGAAGATTCGCGTACGAAAACGAAGCAAGAATCTCTGGGAGTGGTACTGTCCAGTGTGTGATCGCGCGTGGACGAATCGTCAGGGTCGTGCGTTTCGTCGACCGGCTCGCACGTCTCGTTACTATCCACTATGGGCAAGCGAGTACTTCGCAGTTCATGCCTGGGACAGATGCATGCGTGCTGCCTATTTACATGTGAAGTACCACCGTGATAAAGTCAGTCCCGTTGCACCAAAAGGAACCTAGGAGAGCATGATGACTGAGCCGGACACCTCCAAGATCGAGGACCGCATTGCGAAGCTGCTCGCGAAGGCCGAGAAGACCACTCCGGCCGAGGCCGAGGCGCTCACCGAACACGCCGAAAAATTGATGCTGAAGTATGGCATCGAGCAGGCCGTCATCAACGCGAAGCGCGCGGGCAAGAGTCACGCGTCGGACGAGCGAATGATGAAGGTCGAAATCGTCTACACCGGTGTGTATCGCAAGGCCGTCTTCATCGCGATGGCTGACATCGTCGACGCGTTCAAGACGACGAAGACGATCGACGCGTCAAACAAGGATGAGGCAATTCTCTGGATCGTGGGCTACGAGAGCGACGTCGAGCAGATGAAGGTGCTCGTCACCTCACTTCAGCTCCAGCTGATGTCGGCGCTCTCCACGTGGTGGAAGACGTACGATGCCACCGGTCACACCGCGATGCAGAAGTTCAAGGCACGTCGCACCTTCATCATGGGATTCGGACGAGGCGCCGCGACCCGCATCGCCGAGTCTCGTCGGGTGATCATCGCTGACACGCAGTCCAGCGAGCCCGGCACCGAGCTCGTTCTGCGCGATCGTCGTCAGCTCGTGGATGACTGGGCGAACGCGCAGTTCAACCTCACCCCGGGCAAGTCGGTCAAGATGTCCGGTGGTGGCTGGGCAGCGAGCCAGGCTGGGTACGCTGCTGGCAAGAAGGCGAACACCGGCGAGCGTGGTTTGAACCAGACCAAGCAGATTGCCGGCTGATTTAAGAACCTCCCAGCACCTACTGAGCGGCCCACGGACCAGAAGAAGTAATTTCTGGCACGTGGGCCGTTCTGTATGCTTGGCAGGAGTCTCAGACCCATCTAGGGCTAGAGAATGGCGATCGGACGGTAGTCGTAGCTCATGTCACTCGTAATAGCTGCGCGCCAAGCTTCCCACCACCGCCACGCGTTGTCTTCCAGCTTCAACGTCTCGGCAACTTCCCGACCCTTACCGGCCAAGTCAGCTCGAAGCTCAGCACTCCCTCGCAAGGCGCGTAGCTTCCTGTACCAGTCGCTCGGCTTCTCCGCGAGCCAGCCAGCACCAAGCTTGTGCAAGCGGCTGTAGTCCTCACGAGGGGATGCGACCCACGGCACACCAGCAGCCGACATCTCAAGTGGCTTAAGCCACGACTTAGCCGAGTTGAACTTGGTGTCAGCGAGTGGAGCGATGCCGATGCCAAGCTGATCAGCCAGCACGCGTGGCCAGTTGTTCAGTGCGATCGGCGTGCGAAGCTGCGTGAGGTCATCCTCACTGGACAGTCCGAATGCCTTACCCACACCGGGTGAAATGCTCACAACGTGAAAGTGTGCACCTTCATCGACGAGACGAGAGATGGCGTTGCCCACCGCATCGGGGTCGTTCGGGTGAGAGCCCAATGAGGCGGGCCAGCCAATCACGTCAGAGTCAAAGTGCGAGTGCTCGTAGTAATGATGTGCCAGGTAGTTCGGCACCACAGCACCACGTCCATGGGGTGCGTACTTCTTGAGGAGCGCGGGTGTCGTTGCGGTGATGAAGGAAGCCTCACGACACGCGGCTTCCATGTTCGCCCAAGAATGCATGTGCGGTTGACCATCTGGACCCATGGTCTTCGAGCGACGTGGATGGAGCTCCATCCATGCGGGGTTGCTTGGATGAATCGTGCTAAGATCATCATCCACATCGATGACGACGGTGATGCCCTTCTTACGAAGAATCTTCACCGCCTGCGCGAGGTAACGATGCGTGGTTCGTTGGAACACGACGACATCAACACCGCCAGGAATCTCGATGTCACGCACATTGTGCTGGTCGTCCACCTCCATCATCAGGCGACGCTTTTGCTGCTCAATGATGTCGATGTCACGACCCTGCGCAATGAGGTATTGCGCGGGCCAAATCATCCGGTGAAAACCACAACCCCACTGATCACCGGGGTAGACGTGAACCTTCATGACTTGCGCGTCACCACACCGCCAGTGCCCACCGGGGGCTTACCTGCGATGTTCAGCGGCAGCTTGGGCTCAACAGGTGCAGCCGGCTTAACCTCTGCCGTCACGACCTGCCCTTCGAGAGCATCCAGGCGCCCTACCACATCCCTGAGCGTCTCTCGAACCTCAGCCAGTTGACTACGCAGGCCGTCCATGCTCGACATTCTGGTGTCCTCTCAGCAGTCGTCCTCGAACGATCTATCGTACTACGCCACGGTGAACCATACCGCGCCGTCAGCGGTCTTCTCGTCGATCCAAAATGCGGTTCGACTTCCACCATAAAACGCAAGCGTACCAGTACCCGCCTGTCGCTGTGCTGACACGTAAAAGTCAGCATCCAAGTCCTGCGCACCAGAAAACCACGGCTGCGCAAATGTCCTTGAACCGTCAAACGTGTCTGGACTTTCAGGGCGCACGACAAACTCAGCGATGACGGTACCCGACAGCGCAGTGTCTTTACGGATACGAATCAAGAACGAGTCGCCTGCCGCAACAGTGGCATTGTTGTAATACAGGTTCAAGTTGAGCGTGTACCAAGTGCCGCTCTCGGTACGCGTGTTCTCAAGTGCAAGCTTCGTGAGATTCAGCTCAGTGGTGCCGGAAGTTGTATGAACAAATCCTGCACCTGTGAGGAGTCGACCACCAATGGTGCCAAGAAGCACCCACGTTGCAGACCCCACATACCGGTAAAAATTCCTTGTCGTCGTGAGGTATGCCACCATGCCAGAAATGGGATTTACAATGCTGGCGAGCGAACTTACCCATGGAACCTGCGGCAGGATCGCATTATCAATGCGCTCGAGCTCATCTTCCACAGCGAGAGCAAGTGCACCGATTTGCGCAGGTCCGTTAGGCGAATCGCTTAGTGCCGGATAGGGAAAGTTATATGTGGGAGTAACTGGCATGATGACTCCTTATCCGTGACCAAAGAGGTACGCGGGTAGAACGGCGATCCAGTCAGTGCCCGGAATCGCTGCTGCTGTAAGACGAACTTCAAAAGATAGGTAAACAAGATTACCTCGCAAACCCACTGGCCAGACGTATTCACCTGTTTCGTAAAGAAGCGAACCTGTGAGAACATCAGACTCAAAGATGAGTGTTCCACCTGATTGATCAGGTTGATTATTAACACGATTTGGATACCACTGAAGTCGCCAGTTACCAGTCACTCCAGCAGAACTCATGTCATTTGATGCACCAAATGCAAGAGAAGGGTGATTTACGACAAAGCCACCCACCCACTTGGGGTACCACTTTGAGTCAACAGTGTTGTTTTGCGTCGCTGCGTCTGAGTTAATAGGCCACAACGTTGTTGTCATGTTAGGCATAACACCTGAAAAGAAATCAGGTTGGTTTGGCACAACAATGCGACCGAGAATGAAGTAAGTCTGCTTAAAACGCAGTAGACCGACAACCATGCCAGGCTTCAAAACGAGTGCCTCAGTGATGTTCAACATCGGCAAATCAATAAGCGGCGTACCCGCCATATCAATAATGTTCGAACCGGTTTGCGCATCCCACTTTGAAATGATACCTTGGTGATAACCGATGTCAGTATTCAGCCGTTGCTGAAGGTTCGGTGTAAGATCAGACGTACGGTCAACGGTCATCGCTACACCACCGGAGCCAGGATCGTCTGCTCACGCGTGGTGGCAGTCTGGACATCGGTTGCAACGAGTGGTGTATTAAGTGTTTCAATCACGTGAATTTCCTGCCCGTCAGACGTAGTGACGCCTACAGGGTCCAGTGGCTCAAGAGCCGCATTGGGCACAGTGTCGAAATCAATGTTGTATGGCAAGCCTTTTGATTGAAGCAGCATGCTTTCGCCTGCGGTGACGGCTTGGTCTGTTGTCGTAATGAATGATGATGTAAAAAATTTCGGCACCTTGCCGAAACGGCCATCCCAATACGTGGGACTCTGTGGATTACCATCAACAACGACAACGTGAACTGGTGGAATGGTGTCGGCACCTTCACCATTAACGACAACCGCGTTATACACGCCTTCACGACTAAGTGAACGATCAAAATTAACGAGCACACCTCCTTCACCAGCATTAACATCATACACAATGCTAAGTGGATCCGGCGGGTCTTTAATGATAAGAACACCACGATAATCCCAGTACCAGATCTTACCGTACGAAATAACGAGATCATTGAGAAATTCGTACCGGTCTTCCTCAGCAATCAGTGGCCTACGAAGAACCTCACTATCGGTGCTATCATCCCACTCGATGACAGCGTCAGGATACACTTCAGTGATGAGTTCAAGCATAATGTCGCCAATAAGCACGCCAGCGGGAAATTGCTGCGGTGTGGTAAGGCGTGCATCGACGATGTTAGACATACGATCATACGCAGTAATGCTGATCTTATTATTGACGTTGGACTTCTGATCAGTGTCAGTGATACGAAAATATCCCTGACTAACCCACTCACGTGTGCCGTCACCAAAATCAATCCCACGCCTAATGAAGATTTCATTACCATACGGTGTGAGCAATCCGCTAGGCATCGTCGACCACATACGCGTGCCGTCAGTTTCAAGCTCAAGCGTGGACCTAATTGACGCACTAGCGTCTGACGAAACATCTCCAGCAAAGATAGGAATTTCTGTCCCATCCGGATCAACACCCGTTTGAAACGTAGTGAGAATGCGCGCGTCAGCCACCATCTTATGACTGCCGCGAAGTGCTTTCAAATATCTTACGCTGACGGGTCGCATTTCTTCACCTCCTTATGGAACGATGATATCGTCAATGGTGCCAACGAGAGTAAGCAAACTTGCCCAGTCGGCGTGTGCTGCCATAACATCTGCCCATGTGGCGTACGTGTTAACCACCGTTTGCCACGTACCCACGTTACCTACGATGGCCGATGTCGGTGCAGCGATCTCAGTGAGTGGCAACGTGAATACGCGCCAGTCATTTCCGCACGTTCGATTACGTAGTGGTCGTCGCTCGTCAGTGTCGCCAACTGCTGCATACATCGTAGGCATGGGATCACCAGGTGGTGATTGGAAGAAATACACATCACCTGATGCGAGGACGATGTCGAATTCTTCCCGCTCAGCCGTCGTCTGCGTAATGATCTCAATCGTAAATTCACGCGACATACGAAGATCAGTCACTGCGATAGGATAGCTTCGACCCACGATGGGGAAGATACCATTTCGCGCACGTCGAGTGATGGATGACATGTTCGGAATACAGTCCAAGGGACGGTTCAGGAAAGGCCGCCCGATGTCCTTCATCCACACGCTGTCAATAGTAGGTGTGATCGATGCGATCGAGTCGTCCGTCAAGAGATCCTGATGATAGAACGCAGCCGCACCCCATCGCGAAATGGCCGCAGCGCCACCCGTAACGCCTGCAGTGGTGGGTCCAAAGTCAAACTTCGTTGTCTGGACCTGCCACGACATAATCATCGCTGCGTCATCACCGAGCGTCGAACTGACACCATTATCAACTGTGGGCAAGAATGGAATCGGTCCGGGCGTACAAGTTGTCCAGTCGTCTTGTTTCCAACCAGCAAAGATGATAAGCATATTATCTTCAGGCACGCTAAGTGGCGCGCGCGGAATATTCTGTTGTGATTCGTTCAACTGATTAGAAGAGTTACCCACAATGAGTGACGCGTTTCTGAACAAAGCTGGCATGGCGAGTGTCGTCGCATTAGCGACACCGCCCGTGAATGTGATTGTTGGCATCGATTCAGCGCCTGTGATGATACGGCCAAAGAGCTTCAAGTTCACAGCATCGAGAACAGTGGTATACCCTGCCGGCACCACAGGCTGTCCGGTGGGACTGTTGCGAATACTCGCCTCAATGAGCATAAGATCGCCGGCCTGTTGACCAGACGGCGTCATTGGCACTACCGATGCGTTGTTGCCTGCGGTGCCTGGCATGCCTGTGACAAATGTCGTTGGTGCAGTATCATAGGCACGCACTCGGTAGTAATTCAACACATTCGGCGAGAACTCATAATCGTCCAGTGTAAACGATTGCGAAGTGGGGATGATGTTGTCGCCACCACGCACGAAGCTCCACGTTACCTGATTAGTGGATCGTTCAACTGTTGCACGATCAGCGATGACGTTCAAGCCTGTCACAGCGATGTGCACACTTGATAGCGTACCATCATACGTAAGTGTCGTGGTCACGGAGTCCGCCTTCCACCAGCGGTGACAGCCCGCTTCGTACGCTTATCACGCTTCACGATTACATTAGTGACCATCGAGTCAAGCACTTCATCGCCCATCACCACAGTGACATCAACGTTTTGATCACCAGTTTCACGCGTAAGTGCAATGGCAGCACGCGTGGCAGCTCCTTCGGCGATGGCAGCCTGCGTGATGGCACCCCCCGGACCCATATTCGATGTCATGCTATTCACTGAGCGCGCAGCGTTACTTGCACCCTGCGACATGTTCATCTGGTTCGCGATGTCCTTAGTCAACGCATTCAGATGCTTTGTAACGTCCCTCTCACCCTTGACAAAGCCCGCAACCAAGCCATCCATAACCATCTGCCCGCTTGGAGTCAACAGCTTCTTGTCGACGACAGGGGGACCCTTCAACATCGGGATCGATGACGTGATACCGCCAAGGATGGCACCAATCTCAGAGATCCTCGACTTAAGTCCGTCGATGAAGCCGCCAATCACTCTTGCGCCTGCATCCCATAGCAGGCTACCAAGATTGCCCAAGGCATCAAGAATCCTACCCGGAATTTCACGGATATTATTCACAAGCTCAGCGAGCTTATCAATCGCTGCTTGTCGCATGTTGCCAAACCACTCGCCAAACTTGCCTGGCAAGCTTCCAATGATCTCAAGTCCGGCGAGAATCTCACCAACCTTAAGAACAATCCAGTCCTTAATTGCCTGCCACACCTCTGTGACAATAAAGCCTACGCCTTGCCACGCAGTAATAAGTGGATCAAGGAAAAACGTAATGAAGTCAAGAATAAATCCACCAAGCCAACCAAGACCAGCCACCACAATCGGTAGGACATTAGTGGCAAAGTCAAGGAACGTGTCGATTGTCGGACCCATCTTCACGAACAAATCACCAAGTTTGTCAGCAAATTCAATGATATGCGGCATGAGATTCGTGATCGCGTTAGAAAGCGATTCACCAACCGTCGTCGCAAATTGCGACACCTTCTCGAGATCGATACTGTCGATGATGCGGGTCAAAAGATCCGCCATCGGCGGGAGCAACTTCTGGACCAGCGTGAAAAATGGCTCAATGAGTGGTTCAAGTGCTGTGAGAAGATTGCCGAGGAACTCAGAAAGCTTTTGGAACAGAGGTACGATGATCGGCAAGACTTTTTGAAGGTGATCACTAAGCAACGAAATGAGCTTTTCGACAAATGGCAGCACTGATTTCAATGCAGTGCCAAGTACATCACCAACGGCTCCAGCGAGATCACCCATGATTTTACCGAGATCACGCATCATATCAACGAATTGCTGCTGCGACGTGAATTCACGGAATGTATCAAGCACTGCGTTAAGAGGAGTGCCTAGCGCGCCAGCACCCTCAATGAGTGGTCCAAAGATGTTCTTAACGATGGCAGCGATGTCGCTAAGCAATCCGCCCAAAATCTTGAACGCCTGAATACCATCATCGATGATATCACGTAGCTTGCCCGATTCCTTCATTTCACGAATGAAGTCGGCAAACTTCTGTGCAGCGTTGCCAGCACCTTCGGTCAAGTCAGCAAATGCCTCGGCGCCAACCTGTACGATGTCCAGGAGAGCCTGACCGATTGGCGCAAGTGCCTCACCAAGATTATGCACCGTCGTTCTCGTCGCGTCAAAGATCGAGTCAAGTGCTTTGACGTTTTCGCCTTCCAAGAGCATATCGGCAAAGCTCTTGGCGGTGGTGTTCAATTCTTGCGCGATACCTACCAAGCCGCGCGTGACGACCGGCAGCAGTGCCGAACCAAGCTGGTCAATTTTTGCATCGAGACCTGAGAAAAATGCCGACTGGACACCACGACGAACACCTTCGAATTCATCCTTGACATTGCGAAGAGCCTTGACGAACTCTTGTGCCGTCGGCGGAAGATTCTGCATGGCCTTATCGAGCTCTTTGGCGTTGTCTGCTGATAGCGCTTCACCAATGCCTGTGAACGCCACCTTAAGCGTCGCACCTGCGATGCCAATCGAGGCAAGTGCGCCAGGAAGAATAAGTGCTGCGCCTGCCGCAGCCTCAAGTGCTGAAACAAGTGCCGCTGCAATGGGAAGGATGCCACCGATTGACGCGCCTGCGCTGCCCAACTTAGCAAAAAGTCCAGTGAGGCTACTCACCTTTGAGCCAAGTCCGCTTAGCGACGAATCGGCATCGCGTGACGATTCAGCTGTCTTCCTCGCAGCTCTTTCCTGCTCGTCAGCCGCCTTTTTAGCGGCTTTTGCAATGTCGTTATATTCCTTCTCGGCCATCTTTGCCGAGTCCTTCAATGCCTTCTCGGTGGCCTTAGCTGCGCGTGCGAATTCCTTCTCCACATCTTTCGCAGACTTATTACCTGCCGACAGCACATCACCGAAGATACCTTCGATGCCCTTGCCTGCAATGCGCCAACTTGTCTCAGTGTCTTCAGCCGACTTCTTTTGACTCGCTGCGGCAAGCGAGCCGTGCTTGTCGATATGTGCTGACATCTCAGCAAAGTCTTTATCGATTGCGGCAGTGGCTTCCTTGAACGAACTCTCAAGACTGCCGCTGATCGTCGCAAACTCTTTGTCGATGTCCTTGACTGACTTGCTGATGTTGTCTGTGGCGCCACGCAGCTGCTTGTCGAGATCTTTCCCGAAGTTCTTAACATCGGGAATGATCTCGACTACAGCCTCACCAAGCACGTCAGCCAAGGTTCATCACCCCTACACTCGCGAGAAAAGACTGTGAAGCCTCTTCATCATCATCCCACCAAGCAGGCGGCCGTCCAGCGGTGTGCACTGGCGCCACATACCTACCTCCCGGCAATTCCCACTCTGCGACTTTGAGCCTCTTATCAAGTCGCTCACGTGGTGCACTTGGGTTCTTCTCGTCGTAACGAAGCCTCTGTGTTGAAGCATAGTACAGGACGTTGAGAAACCGAGACAGTGGGAGTTTAAGTAGGTCTACTCCTCGCCCGAGGTGCTCTCCGTCGAGCTCGTGCCAGACTCCTGGTTGCCGGGCCCAGAGGAGGAGTCCGAGTCCGGCGTCGTAGGGGTTCCCGTGTACTTCTTGAAAAGCCACGGGATAACCGCACTAAATGAACTCATGCCGATGGGGTTGTTGGGATCACCGAGTCGATGATTGAAGAGCTTCGCCGATTCGGGAACGAGGACAATTTCCATCAGATCACGTACGAGAGCAATGCGCTCGGCAGGCGTCTGATTTTCGGCATTCATTACCGATGCCTTCTGGCTAAACTCGAGTGCAAGTTCAGCGGGAATTTCCAGCACACCGGTGAAAATGTCTTCACCAATACGAAAACGAGGTACCTTTCGCGTCGGTGTGAAATCCATGATGTCATCATCGGGAGTCACTTGTGCACTCATTCAATCCTCCGAGGGTGTAAAGCATTTCCTTGTTACTGTATTGCGCGCCAACTGCCATATTGAATTAGTGTCTTAACAAAGCCAATCGAAATCGACCAGGTAGACTATCCGGCAGCCCGACTCTAGGGTGCTCAGAGAGTACTCAGAGGCATCTGTATCATCCCCTCGACATATCAACTACACATTCTGTAGTTACTTCTGGTCTACGCTGCAAGCACCTTGAGAGCATCTCTGAGGAATGGTCTTCCCTTCATGCCCTTTACCGACTTCACATACACATTCTTCGCAGCACCCTTTGGTCTAAAAACCAAGACCTTACCATTCTTAGGCCTAATAGGCATGCCACGAGGACCATAGATGCCTGTACCTTCGTGTACCCACATCGCGTGTTTCACATTTGTGCCAACACGTCCGATGGGAAGACCACCGCGAAAAACAACTTGTGACGTGATAGATGCGCGGAGTTGACCCTTGTCGACGGGAGCAAGCCTTTTGGCTTTGCGCTCAACCTTCTTTGACATACGCAACACACCACGAGCCACTGGACCTTTAGGATCCGCAAACATCTTACGAATGTTGATTTGCTTAACATCGATTTTTACGATGACGCTCATGCGTCACCTCGGGATCGCAACAAATGCGTGAATCTCAGAACCAGCACAAGCACCCTCTGGACCTGATGCAGTTTGTTCACCGAAACTAAAATCGATGATGATGTCGTCTTCCTTCAATCCGCACAGTGTTGATAGTGCCGTGTGAAGAGTGACATATGCGTCAACTGCCAAGATCATCGCTGCGTTGTCCAGTGCTGCGCATGTTGGTGCGATCTCACGCCCAATAGGCTGTGGCGCGCATCTCATCACCTGAATGACAATGTCACCAACAAGCCATGGAAGCTCGCACGGCGTGGTGCGTGGGTCAGCGCCCTGCGCATTAATTGGGAATGTCTCAGAGAGAAACCACTTATTTACCGCGATGTAAAGTGCACCACAATCACAGTGATCCCATGCGATCGCTGCTGGAACAACACAGGCACGCTCAACCGGGCCACCAGGAGTTGCGGCCAGTGCAGCAGCGATGTCAGTCAGCAGAATGTTAGGAATGGTGTAAAATGACAATTCTTGCGGTGTTGCCATTATGTACCCGCCCGTCGTGCGATCGCTCCATCAACGCTATATACACCAGAGCGATTTGTGAGACGATTGGGATTCCATGTCGCAATGAAGAGATCAACGAGGTAGAGTCCTGTGGCTCGTTCCTTAAACAGCTCTACCACACTTGGGAAACTGATCGTCACACCTTGGCGAGCAAGCTGCGTGATGTTACGCGGCAGCCGGCAATCATTTCCACCAATCGCAGAAATGAGCTCGCATGCTAGTTCGCCAACTGCCCATGCGCCACCTTCGGGTACGTGGGTACCAAACTCTGCGGTAATTGACCACGTTCCCTCCTCAGTGTCATTCAACGAGAGATTGTTACAGATGGGCCATTCTCCACCATCAGTGCGCACAAGTAGGCGTGCGTTGTCAAGTCGATATGCACCCGTTGCGAGAGGCGCTCCATCAATCTTAACCTCAACGATGTTGTTTACAGGTGCTGGCAGCACAACCTCAGACACACGACTGCATGAACACCCATCACCGCAACCACCGCATATGATGTTAAACCAACGTCCACCAATAAGTGCAGGTGAAACGAAGCCACCACTCCCTGCGAACTGACTATACGCTGCACTCCACGCACCATCAAAACATTCACGTCGACATGGTCGAAGCGTAACAGTGCACAGACCGAACTGTCGTCCGGATAGCGCCCAAATGACTTCAGTCGCAAACTGGACAGCTTGCCCAGTAATGATTGGCGACACCGTTGAGACATCGCAGGTCCAGCGAACAGGCCACGGCTCGCAGGGACCGTATTCGGTTGTAAGCGGGGCAGTCACGGTCCCTCCCTCTCCTTGCAGCGTCAGCGTTCCAGACGCCTGACTAGCAGAGTTCGCAGCACCAGCGAGTGCTCTACTTACATTGACGCTGCCGCTGGCATTTGCAGCAGCGTTACTTGTTCCTTCAAACTCAACTATCGCACCAGTAGATGCTTTAAAGGCAACACTCGCTGACGCAAATTCACAAGCAGACGATGCAATATGCGTGCGTGTGCCCGTTGCCCCAGCAGCACCAAGAATCTCATTATGAGAACCCATGGTGGAAAATGTGGAAACATCAGTCTCCACCATGCTTGATGGTGCCGTGTAATCAAATGCCGCGCTGCCATTGGTAAGACCAATGCTGGCATTAAGTAGGTAATCACCATTTGCTGTTGTGACAAGCGATGGACATACATGTGATACCGATGATGGGCCAAACGAGCCGACTCCAACATCAAAGCTATCAACTCCGGACAAGACACGAAGATGAGCGTGATTACCTGAGTCAAGTGCTTGATCAAACGTGACAGCGTTAGCACCTGCGACAGTTACTTGACGTGTCCAAATTTTAACGTGTGGATGTCCAGAAGAAAGATTACCATCGCCTGCGAGTAGTGTCCATACACCCGGACTAGGCGACAACAAGTCTGATGCATTATAAAAGTCACAGCCTTGGACTGCGACAAGCCACTGCCCAATCTGTGTAGTGCCAGCATTAGTGGTGAGGATGATGTCAGTGTATCCACTGCCGTGTAGTTCTTCAACGACAGTTACCACGTCATCTCCTCTCCACTAATCATTTGCTCAATCAATTAGCTATATGTGTCGCTTGGGTCACCAAGCCTAAGAATCAACGCACCTGCACTAAATTGCGCAGTGTCGCCAGAGAGCACAACCTTAGGTACGGTCAACGCACCAAAGACAATGGGCGTTCCACCACTTAGCGCTTCAAACAGTCCAAAGAACGTAAGATTGACGCCTGAGAGCCAATCGCCCGTTGCAGTGGTAAATGTCTTCACTGCGCTGTTAATCTTTGTCGCAGGCGCAGTACCTGAAGCCGCAGCCCAATCGGTCGCGGTAGTGGAGACGCGTGCATATGAACCTGATGCCGGCTCAGTGAAATTGGCACCAGCGTCAGTGGGAGTAGTAGATGACAAGCCTAGGTAAAGCGTCGCCGCCGGAACCCACGCAGGATCAGTGAACACATGATTGAGAATCGCGCGTTCCGTCGCATCATCAAAGCCAGACATAGACTACTCCCTCCTTATCTTCATAGTGCTGTCAATACTAGCTGTTGTCCTCAACGGTGACACGTACTGTCAACACGAACGTATCGCCTACATCGATGCCAATGCCGTTTGTGCGAACGGATCGTGTAAGTGCATTCGTTGCGCTAGCACCATTAAGAATTGACACTGTCTTGAACACACCAACGCCGTCAGCACCTGAGATTGTAATAGGTGCGTCAAATGTCCCAGCATCGACATTCACTTCACCAGCAGATGACTTGATGATGTTTGTTCCTGCGCCAGTTGGGTCAATTCGCACTTGCGATGAACTAAACGCAGTGGTGTCAGTAGAAATTCCAACGTGCGTAACAAGTGTCTTTACCACATCACGAATTGCAGTCTTACCTTGATCAAGAAGTGCAGCAGACATCATTCCCCCTAGAGACTATCTGTCACACTTGCAATGACTTCAACTTCGACTGCGTCGCATGCATAATTGATGAGTAGTGCAGTAAGTCCGGTGCGCCCACGCACTTTTGCAACAAGTGCATCAAGTTTCGACCAATCACCGGCAATCGCTGCAGTGATATCAAATACACGCGCACCCATTGCGACATTTCCTGTGATCTGCTCAAGCAAGACATCACTTGCGCCAATGTTATACTGCAAGCGCAAGTCACCATTATTTAGCGTTGTGCCTGATGTTGACACGTAAAAGTGAAGCCTCACTAGCGAAATTACTAGTGTCGTCTTACTTGTGTAATCTGTATAAGCAAGTTGCAACGTGCCATCATGCGTTACAAGTGTGTCACCATTAAAGGTAGCCAACACAGCATTGTTCGCACTTTGCGCGTTTGTCGGATTGACCCAGTTGCTGCCAGCAGTAGTGACAGTATTTGAGCCTTTACGTGATGTCAAGTTCCACTGGATTTGAACAAGTGAGAAGCCGACTTTGTCCACTGCACCTGCACCACTTACCTGCTCAAAAAGCTGCGCAACACGCAAACCTATTTTAGTATCAGGTGAAGTGATAACTGAATTCAAGCACTCTTCCACAGTAGTGCTTGCGAGTTGATATTGCGCGCTCATGATACGAACTCAAGAAAGTATGAATTCGTAAATGAGAACGTAAGTTTTGGATTAAGCAACAAACAAGTGATCGCAGTAAATGTAAACCACGAATTATTAGGGATGATGATTGCATCACCATCGTTAATCATAATCGTGCCGTTGCTACCTTGCGCGTGCGCAGCGAAGCTAATCAGTCGCTTTCCGCCAGACAGGTACACCGTTCCCGATGCACCTGCCTTATATCCCCATGTTCCATGAGGTGTGATGACATTACTAGGCACTACACACCTCCCCCAGCACCGGTATTACGTTAGCGTAAGCGGCCCGCACGCAGCAGTCGGCAACGCAATCGTGGTGATGTTCCACAGCCAGTGCTCGAAGTCTTCCACTACCTCACCGACAGGAAGCCAACTCGCACCTGTGCCAGGGCCATTGCCCCACAATGTCGACGCAGCCTGAGTTTCCGCGGTGAACGACAGAGTGGATCGAGCGTTCTCGATCGTGTACGTGTTCAGCATCACGTTACCGACGTTCGGCCACGCATTGTAGATGTACCTCTGAACACCCGATGCATCACATGCGCCAGAGCCAGCAACACGCTGCCAAACTTCCATGGAGAAGCGATTCTCAGGCTCACCCTCAGCAAGCGCAAAACCAGTGCCTGTGACAGGAACTGCCGCAGTGTCCAGTAGGCGCGCCGAGAGCACCATCGATGCTGCGACGGGGTCAACTTCACAGAAGTCAACTGTGAGGCCAAGACGCTTCAGCGTGGGCTTGTCCTTCTGGTTCACGCATGCTTCACCATCAGCATTGCGCTCGAAGAACTCTTCACCCTCTTCGTAGTCGGGTTCCATCTCAACCTGGACGAAACCCTTGGTGACGATGACGAGAGATGATGCACCCGTAACCGGGATACCACAGTCGTCAGTCTTGACGAGGCGCAGGTGCGTTCCCTTAATAGGAGCTGCGCAAATTCCAGCCATGTCGTTACTCCTAGGTAATGGAAACGCCGATGTCAACTAGAATTGCCGCATGGCAGCAATCCCAGCTAAGTACGTACGTGCGCTCGGCAATCATTTCAACTGTGTTCTTCGCACGGTCAATCGAGTCACGAAGAGGATTGATCTTTACGTCACCACGTCGCATTGCGATCGCTCCTGTGGCATAAATCCACGATTCGCCATTCACGGGATCAACACCAGCAGGTGATGAACCAGTGTACCCTGCACCAACAGCGACGAGGTTTCCGTTTTGCGTCTTAAGAATGCCGTTCGTTGCCTTCACAAGACCCCACGCGTCAAGGGTCGGCAGCGCCTTAACAGGAACGTGAATGATGCCAACACCGTTGTAGCAGTTGGCAAGTTGTGCTTCGAGAAGACCCAAACCAGTGGCGATATCAACCGCCGCGCCTGTGACAACGATCGTTGCGGCAGACTGGAGCATGATACCCTGCGCATCATCGACTTCAGCAGCTGCTGCAAGATGCGGGAACGCGATGGTTTTACCGTCCACTAGACCGGTCCAGAACGCTCGCTCAACTTGCCAAGTCTCACTCCTGGCCAGCGCATCGGTGGCAATCTTCTGTGCGTCAGAGACACCTACAGGCGAGCACTCAAACTTGACGTACGGCGTGAATGGTGTTGCACCACGGTCGATCAACTGGACATTTTCAGTCTTCGCACTCGGCTCAGGCGGAGACCCCTCAATGCCCGTGACAGCGATGCACTCGTCATATGTCGACGCACCCATGGGATCCATGCAGCGCGATTCCCAGGTGATGCCGTTCTGCCAGTGTGGAGTGCTATCCGACACAAGCTGAACAACACTCATTAGGCCATACGGTTGTGGGGTGAACACAGGTGGCTCAACATCCAGGCGAGGTCCAGCCACCTGCGTTCACCTTCCTCCGAGATTGTGCGTTAGTGGATGCGATCAGCCGAACTTACAGGTTGGTCGCGCCCGTGCCATTGGCCGAGCCGGTACGGCCGTTGACAGCGAAGGTGATCGTGTAGCGACGGGATTCGTGACCAACCTTTGCGATCAGGTGGCACTCCTCCGACCAGGCAGCGGTGTGGTCGTTCGTCTCATTGAGCACGGAGTCGCGGACGACGCCCAAGTCCAGAGAGAGACCGTTACCGAGCAGGAACGTCCCGGCCGCGTACACCATGATCGTCGCCGACGTGGGCCATGCGGTCATCGCAGTGGCGTTACCGAACTGCCCGGCACCGCGTACCTGGAAGTCGTTGACCCACTGGACTCGAACACCGATGACGTTGAAGTGCGCGTCGATCTCAGCGTTCGAAACCTGCTCCGGCATGACGCCCGTGCGCCACGCGAGGTCGGCCCGAATCTCAGCCCGCACCCAGTAAGGTACGATGACCTCGAGGATGTCCTCTTCACACATGCCGTAGCGTGCGCGGTAGTCGGTCGCGGCGAGTGCGATACCGCCGTAGACCTGCTGATAGACCGGCTGGCCAGTGACCGCGTACGAACCGGTCGACACCGCAGCCGTTGAGGCTGCCGACATGAGCTGAAGGTAGCGACCGTTCATGGCATGTGCGTGAGCTGACATGAGCAGGCGCAGGAAGTTGGACGTCGCTTCCGGGTATGCATCGTCGGTCAGGTTACCAGCCGTGAGACAGACGCCATAGCACTCGAGGCGAGCCTCGTTGAACGACGGGCAGGGAACTCGGATGCAGGGCTTCTCCGGCGAGCCGGTGACGGCCGCGATGTCCGAGTCCTCGGTCCAGAGCCACGGGTTCGACGTGACGCTGAAGCCAGTGGAGAAGCCACCGAATGCGCCACCGAACACGTCAGCGAGCGACGGCGAAGTCGGGAACCGAATGCCACCACGAGAAACACCGAACGTGGGCAAGTCGATGAGACCGGCCTCACAGGCGACGTTGAAGAAGTCGTAGCGAACCTCAGATGGCGCACACCAACCACCGGCAGCGACGAGCGCGTCCTTCTTGTCATCCGAGGTGAGATGACGGAAGAGCTCTTCGATTTGACCCGGGTTGGTGCGGTCATCGACGGTGTGCTCGAATTCGTTTCGCACCGTCGCGACGAGCTGCTGATTCGCATTACCGGACGTGACCGGCATGCTCTTCGCCTTGCGCGTGAAGACATCGACGAGGCCGTCGAGGTTGCTCACACTGTCACCGCGTGCCACACCCGGAATGTCGACGCTTGCGGTGATCGCGAGCTTCGCCTTGGACGGAGTCGAGCCGGCCGGCGCGAACTTCTGCGCGTCACCGAGTGCACCACCGCGACCAGCGGCAACGAGGTTGCCTCGTCCACCGATGCGCTCACCCATCACCTGGATGAGGGCCTGCGTGGTACCGCGAGACGCCGCTGCAGCGATGCTGTCAGCGTCCATCGGCTGCTGTGCCTCGAGAGGCTTGCCGTCAGGACCCTTGTTGCCATGCACACGAGCCGCGAGCGTGTCGGCCGTGGCGAGCATCTTGGTCTTCTCGATGTTGGCCAGCGTCTCCGCGCGAGATTCACGAACGGCGAGTTCAGCACGAATGCGATCGAGACCATCGGTGAGCTTCATCGCGTACTGAAGCGATTCCGGAGTGACGCTGTCGAGCCCCTGAACGCGATCGAACTCAGCCACCACCTGGACCTGAAGAGCCGAGAGCTCCGAGTCATCGGTGATGAGCGTGAGATCCTGCGGAACGTTCACAAGCTCCTCAGGCTTCCCTGACATTCAAGCCTCCTCTTGAGGGCGAGCGGACGTCCGCGCGCTTTCTCTCCGTAGCGTAGCAAGGTAGTACCGTCGTGCAACATTTTCTTCGCGATGGGAACAATAGGCGTCCCCATCGCGAAGAATGATCTGAAAGTTCTAGACCGTGGGCTGAGGAACAGGCTGCGGAGCGGGTGCAGGGACCTGCTCTTCAGTCGGCTGAACAATGATCTTCTTGTTCTTGCGGCAATTACACATATCATTCACCCCCACCATGCACTCGAGTCTTAAGCATTCCAAGGACACGCTTCATTGCCGCAGAGTCCTGGTCTTCATCGTCCGGGACAGACACAGCAACATTTCCGATGGTCGTGAGTCCGGCAGCAACGAGTGACTGCGGAACTCCCGACGCAACGCGTGCACGAGTCTGAAGTGCAAAGCCTGGCACATTTACGCCAAGCAGGCCGACCATGCGGAGTTCACCGCCGATGCGACGCCAGTCACCACTTACACGACCCGATGCACGAAGATCATGTACACGTGCCATTTCAGCATGAGGACGAATCGCGCCTGCGACCCAAATACCGATGTCATCATTACCGACCGTGACATCGGCGATCGCGCTGCCCGTGTGATCGTAGTGTTCAGCAGCCTTTGACGCGCGCATAGTCAACGGTGCGTGACCAGTCGCAACGGTGATTTGGCCAACCGGAACACGAGTGCCATCACTGGTGATCACCTCACCAGTCATGAAGTATGGGTGCGAGTTCTCAACGGGAGGCTGCACGCACATGTCATCAAAACCGATGTGGCACGAATCCCATTGCGCGGCGTGGCCGTAGATGCGACCTTCGTCAGTGATGGTGATTCCGACAGGAACCTTAAGTCCCGGGTTCTCGAACCATTCCTTCGGCGGTCGCCTATCATCAAGTGACGCAGCCGATGCCGAAAGTGCGTCAAGACGCGGGAACGGTGGAGGCGTCAAGCCAGCTTCACGGAGATGGCCAGCCAGATGCTCGTAGACGATGCGTTCATCGGTCTCTGGAATCAGACCCCGCGAGTTGGCCAGCTCCGCAATAGCGGATGAACAAGCGGTGATGTTGGCTGCGCCTACGGTGCCATCATCGAACAACTCGTGATGCAGCAGCAACGCGATGTCACCGCGGCCCCAAGCATACGCACCAAGCGGTGCGGTACGCTTCATGCCAGTCTGACGAGGCGAGGTCCAGGGGGCATCAGACAACGCCGTGGTGTGCTGAACGAGTGCGTACGTCGGCTTCTTCATCGGCATGCCAGTGACCGGCATGCCAGCGGCGGCAGCAAGCGCCACGGTGTCATTTCCGATAAGTGAAATCTTCGCCTCGACGAATGCAGGAATGTCAACGATGGTAGCCGCGCGAACACGACCGCCATGAAAAATCATCTTTTCCGGCTTGCCCTGCAAGAGCATCTTGAGTGAGTTGCCGGCATCTTCTACATCAGAAGGCCACACCATTTCGACATCAGCGTCACCGATGTCATCAGCGTCGATGGAGATGCCGCCAGCAAAGCCTTCCTTCATACGGCGATAGATCTCGAAGCCATCTGGACTTACGATATCAAGGATGCCCTCACCCTCGATGTTTGCACCGTCGCGCCACACATTGTCAGCACGACCCACCGTGACAGTGACATCATGCTGTCCGCCATGTGCAGTTTCCTTTTGCCACCGAATGAGCGGTGTGTCAACCCACTGGAGTGCTTCAGGCGAGAACTCACGGCCATCTCCCGTGGTGACGCCTTCCACCACAAGCGTACCACGCCACCGTCGTGCAGCCTCAAATTCAGCCTGCGTCATCAGTGAACCATCACCAACACGGACATGACCATCAGGAATGATGCTCGAGTTGGCGAAAGCCATTTGCTGCGCACTGTATCCACCGGACGATTCTGGCATGCCTTCTGCGGCAGCCATTTCGGCAATGTGCTCCTGCGCGGACGCCTCGGTGTCGTGGCACCCCATTACTTCATCGGTGTCGTCCTGCACGACTGCGAATGGCTCGCCATTCTCGCACTCAGTGCTGTTCTCAACAATGTGCCACGGCACGGGTCCACCTCCTGATGATGATGTTAGTATATCAACGAGTGGTTACCATTCTGGATTCCACGTTACAGCGAGATCTTTAATTACTCATTTACCTTTCTCGCCTTCATTCGGCCAGTGCCCCTTTACTTCGTGATACCATTCCGATGTGACGCGTTTAGCCATTTCGTCAGGCATGAACTTCTTGAGGTGACCGTAGAGTGCAGTCCATGGATGCGGGTGGTCAACCCACTTAGCAAGTCCTCTTGGGTCCTTCGTCCAGTAATCCTTAAGGTTGTTCTTATCACCGGACTTACCACCTGCTGCAGTGACCACCAAATCATCATGCAGCCTGATGTCAGTGATCTCGTGGCCAAACGCGATTCGCACTCGGTCAAACGTCACCGGACCAACACGCTCGCTGATTTCATCAAGCAAATCAGCGCTTGAGTAGGCGATGCAAATATGAGGTTGCCATGGGGTGTGCTGTTCAGGCATATCAAAGCCTACGATGTTTGAAACGATCAATCCACGAGCGTGTGCAAGATTCCACACGTAATTATCTTCTGCGTCTCCCACATTAAGAACCCATGCGGGTGACTTACCCTCTGGATTCCAATGTGCTGCACCAAATGCATTTCCACGAATGACAGGCATACCCTCTGTGGCATGCACAACACCGTGAAGAATACGCAGCCGCTGCGCGATGTTGATTTCCTCATCGCCCAAATACCATAGCGTGAGATGCAAATCCTCAGGTGGCTCTTCACCGTCCAGTGCAAGACGAGTGATGTCAGCATCAGTAGGAATGAGCGCAATCATTCCACCCGTGAATTTATCTTCGTTTGCGGCCGCCGTGACAGCATCAAGTGGTTCACCATTGAGCCACTTTGCAATTTGCTCGTCGGTGAAGCCCTGATCATCATTCTCAACAACATAGAACGATTGCGCATCAGGGTCTTCAAGTGAAGTTGGCGGCTTTTCAGGTGTCGTCACGGCGTGCCACTCCCTGGTACGATGCGAACCTTCATGACTCGCTGATTTGGCTCAGACCAGTGGGGTTCTACACTGATCACTTCAAACTCAGTGCCCGGCGCGAGAACGAATTCATTCTCATTCGGGTAGTGACTGATCGGCTGGACCCACGCCATCTTGGATCCTGCTGGCGCTTCAATCTTGAGATGAACTTGTCCTGACCACGTACCCTCGACAATGCTCGTGCTAATGACACCATCATCACGAATTGTCTTACCAGCGAGAGCTTCAAGTTGCTCGTTTGAAGTAACACCAAACGTAGCCAAATTGGTCTTGCGATAGAGCTTGATGTTCTCAGTGCTCGGCTTCATCGCTGCTTTAATCTGCTTGATCTTAGCGATTGTGGCCGGTGAGCATGCACCAGTTCCGCGCGCACACTTATTGATTTCAGTGTACGAGCCACCGGTGTAGTTCTTAAGTGCAGCCCGCTGTGCGGCAGTCCAGGGGGGTGGGCTAAGTAGATCCATCCTTTGCTGCATATTAGTCGCCGATGCCTTCGTAAGATTTTTTGCCGGCAAATTTGACTTTGGGATATTGACTGAAGACTTTGATGCAGCAGCTACGCTTGGTGTGACTGAGCCAACCGGCGCAGAGCCACCCTTCTCCTGCGCGTACTTCATTCCTGCCTTGGTGCTCAGGAACTTGTTCATCTTTGTGGCAAATGGATTATCAGTCTTCTTTAGAAGTGACTGATCCATGATGTCGAGTGCATCGGCCATCGACAACGAAGAATCCTTCTTCGACACTTCAAGTGCAGCATCGTAAATCTTCTTCGTGTCAGTGTGCCATTTCACACCGTTACTGCCGAAAATCGACTGGACATACGCCTTCTGAAAAGGTGTAAACGTCTTTGGTCCACTTGGAGCAGATGGAGCAGATGGAGCAGACACAGGATAATTTTCCGTGACTGAGTTGACATCAGTTTTCACTGACCACCAGTCTGCGGCAAAGCTATCTGCCATCTTAAACGCGCCGTCTTTATCACTCTCCTGGACGACGATCCAGTTACCTTTACCATCATTAGCACGTATCTTGAACTTTCCTCCTTCACGTGTAAGCTGATACGTGCCAAAAGCATTCATCGCAATTACAGAACCAGACGGATATGAATCTTCAAACGTTGCCTGTGTAAGAGTGACCGGCTGGTCAAGCAACGCCTTGTTGCCCATATACACATGCTTTAGTTTATTAGCCGACTTAGTTGAAGTAGATGAATTACCCGGTGTGTTTATGCTAGACGGACTAGCGTTTTCTGGCTCATGCCACTCAATAGAAAAGTTTTGCGCCATTGCGAGTGCACCATACTGATTGGCATTCTCGGTAACGAACCAAGTGCCACTTTTTTCATCAAGTTCAAGAATTTCATACTTACCATTATTACCCCAGGCAATTTTTGTCTTGCCGTCAGGTGTAATTGCAATTGTGCTGTTTGCTGGGTAATTTTGAAAGAAGAATTCCTGCGCTAGTGTAATAGGCCTGCCTGGTTCCACAGGCGCGTACTTATCAATCGTCTTAGATGGTGCCGTAGGCGTTGATTTTGGTGTACTTACATTTGGCGCGCCTGGTGCACTTGGTGCAGTTGCCTTTGATCCTGTCTCGACAGGCGCATGCCACTTAATGTTAAGCTTTGAGACTTCTTCGGCTTCTTTGCCATCAGTAAGCCACTGTGATCCGGTCCAAACTCCAAATTCTGCATTCCACTCTTGGACTGCAATCGTGTCATTCCAAGATCTCATGATACGCTTCGTACCATCTTCGTTAACTGCCAACACTGTCTTAGGCGGGAAGTTAACGTCCTTAAACATATCTTGTGTAATGTCGATCGGCTCGCCAGCAGTCATTGGCGATGTGCTCGGAACAGTCTTGGTCTTTTGTGTTGCTAGCTTAGGTGTGTACCACTCCTTGTTGAGCGACACAATGTCGCTGTACTCATCTCCCTTTTCAAACGATGTTAGAGGTCCCCAACCACCGACCTTCTTGTTCTTCTGAACTTCAAAGTACTTACCATTGAGTGAAACGACTCGATAGTTGCCGTCCTTTGTCACAGCAATTGTCGAATACTCTGGCACATCACCAGACAATGCATCTATGATCTTAAGAGGCTTATCTGCCTCAATCAACTCCTTTTCCATCGGAATGGGTGTTATCTTAGCGACAGCGTCAGACGCGACGCCAGTGTTTGATGCTACTGGCTTAGGTGTAGCCGCTGGAACTAGTGACTTCTTATCACTCTTTGGTGTACCAACAGACACAGCGACAGGCTCATGCCAATAAGCATCCGCTTTATCGATCGCAGCCTGTGCATCACTCATTGATGTTTCGTTATTCTTTACCCACTTATTTTTCGCGTCCATGTGGTGAAAAGAAATCTTATCACCATGCGCAGTAATCTTTTTGGTGCCGAACGTAGAAATGGCAATGACCGAATCGTCAGGAAACTCATGTGTATCAAGATACTGCTGATCAAGATTGATTTGCTTGCCTGGCTTGATATATTTGACATCGTTCGGCAAAGTCGTTGCTGCAGACTTAACGGACTTCACTGCTGGTGCAGGTGTCTTCCGTGTAGAAGGAAGTTCGGTGTCATCACCCTTGGCTACCGGCTCATGCCACGCCGAGTCAAAGTCGTTAACTTCCTTGTAGGCTTTCGACTTAATGGCCGTCTTCTCGGTCTTCCATGACCCATCGGCCTGCTTCTTATCGAGATCGTATGACTTGCCATTCCAGGTGACCTTCTTATCACCATTCTTATTGACAGCAATCGTCGTGCCATCAGCGTGCTTCTTGTGAATAAGCCCGTGCGTGATCTTAAGCGATGCGCCAGATGCTGTGTCAGTAGCGACTGGTGTCGGTGCGGCTGCTGGAGTAGGTGTAGTCTTCTTATCAGTGGTGACCTTCTTGTCACCATCATCTGTCTTCTTGTCACCAGGCTTTTCCTGATCTGGCTCGTGCCAGTCAGAAGCAAAATCACTGATTTCCTTGTATGCCTTTGACTTGATGACCGTCTTCTTGGTCTGCCACAGACCATTGTCATCTTTCTCACGAAGGTGATACTTGTTGCCTTCCCACAGGATGTGCTTCTTGCCGTCCTTTGTGACAGCGATAATCGAGCCGTCAGCCTGCTTCTTATGCACAAGACCATGTGTAATCTTAAGAGACTTGCCAGCCTTAAGACCACGAAGACCCTTACGACCATGATCCTTCTGGTCGTGCCTACCGCGCAAGTGAAACGCAGTCGCTGCCGCTGCTAGTGGTTCACCGTCAATCATCAAGAACTCCTCATCGGGAATATCCCAACCTAGCGTGCAGCGACAAGAAATGGTTTCTTGCGGCGGTCCGGTGGGGTCGTGAGGATACGACATAGCATACCCGCCGACGATGAACTTATCGTCGATGCCAACTTCTTCACCATCGATGTGTTCATGCGAAGGACGTGTGCGACTGTCGGTCGTCGCAATCCATTCCTTCGTCGCATTAAGTCCGGTGGCCTTCATCTCAGCGTATGAACCGGCATTGCTCGCGCCAATCACCTCGGTACGCGCAATGACCTCAGCGCGCGGTGAAGCAAGTTCAGTCGTCTTCATGAGACGATGACGAATCTCAGTAATGCTTTCACCGGCTTGCATACCAATCAGCATCTGCTGACGTGCGACGTTCCACACGAGATCGCCAATGGAGACAAGTCGATTAATCGCACTCTCGAGAAACAACTCAGCAAGACGACTAACAACCTTCGGCACAAGAAACGCAGCGGTGAGTGCAACTGGTTGAGACTGCTGTGGTTGTGTCTGAGTCACCCGAGCAGCCGCTCGAATCAACTTCCCGTAGGTGTCGTCAGCCGAGTCAACCCACGCGTTACGGAGGTGTTCAATCAGCGCGTCGTTGACAGCAGAGGTCCAGTGGGTTCGAATGATCGCGAGATCATTGATGTCTCCCACCTTAGGCATAGTGATATTGACGATCCTAGCAATCGTGCGCCTAATATCAGCAGCGAATCGATCACCACGATCATCAAGCTGATCAAGACTAGGACCCGAGACGTGTACCATTGATTACCTTCCTCGGATTCGCGACAAGTCGTGTATCGTCGTGATTGATGAGTCGCTGCCCGATGGACAACTCGCCGCGATCAGTGAGGAAGCACTCGTAATCACCCTTTGTGCCAGGGCGGAATCGCACGCCTTCATAACTGGCATGCGTGAACGGGCAGGAGAATTGCTTCTCCATGCAGATGAGTGGATGCTTAAGCCGCCAGCTGTCAATCGTGAATTCCATCACGTGACGCATACCAGCTTGCATGATTGCGAACGCGCGATTCTCAGACGAGAGTGATTCGAATGGTACAGGACTTGGAATCAACGAACCAGCGGGCTTAGGCAACACGCTTTCAATTGCAATACGCTCAAGCTCAGCAGCCAATGCGGCAGGCGCAGGTGGTTCATCGTTTCCAGTGTTCGGTGGCCCATCGTTTGATGCACCACTATCGCCATCAGACTCAGCGCCAGTCACCACTGGACCTTCGGTGGAAACAGCCGCCTGATTCGCCGGCTCTTCAAGTTTGATGCCAGTGAGTTCCTGCAATGCCTGAATGGCAAGAGTCGGGTTTGTTGCCAGCTTCTTAAGGATCATGTTGGCAAGCTCGGTGTCGTCAGGCGCATCATCCTCGTCAAAACCAGTTTCACGACGAAGAGCAGTGCCCGACAACTCGAAGCGGTCGTACACATCCTTGGCATTGTCCGACTTGTCTGGCCGCACCATCAATTCAGATGCGTCATACCAAACAACCCAGTCCTCGTAATCTTCGATGCCAGCAGCACGCATACGCGGGTGCAAGTATCCGGTAGTGAGACCATGAGTAATGATCTCAACATCAGGTGTGATGTAGGTACGAATGGCACCTTCTTCAAGCTGCCACAATCCCCAGTGATTGACATCACCTGCCTGGAAGAGCAGGTCGGCTGGGACGTTAATCTGTGAAGCCAAACGATTCCGAGCTGAGTCACGCTTTGCGATGATGTTATCATCCATCTTAAGCGTGAAGTCAATGTGCTTTACCTTCTCCACGTACTCAGCAGGCACGCGAATTGGAAGCGGGATCAGCGATGATGCTGAGCCAGGATTCTTGATGGCTTCAGCAGCAGTCTCAATCCATTCACGAATGAACGGGTCAGGCTCATTCATAAATTCAGGACGCACAGGAAAAGTAATCTCATCGGGGAAAATGATGAGACCGGCTGACGCAAGACGTGATAGGTACTGTGCCTGAATGTGTCGGTTGACCAACTCAAGTTCACGCATCGCGCTACGCGCGGAGTACGCGGACGAGTATGGTAGATAATGAAGCCGCTTGTGCGGACGCCAAATACGTGTCACGTATGATGTGGCAACAGGAAGCGTACGCCAAATGACATCGGATTCCGTCGATTCATCAGAGATGACTTCATACTCGCGTCCACGACGTCGAATTTCGTCACTCGAGATGACACGCCACTTCTGCCGGTTACCCGTTGTCTCACCAACAAGCCAGCCCTCAGCGGGCACATCAAGGTACACAGAGAGCGAACCGAGCATTTCGGTCTGTCCGGCGGTGCCACGACAAAGTTCATTCACAAAGTCAGCCGCTGGACCTACATCGACAATCTCAGGCTCATCTGAACCGGGCTTCAACCTTGCAGCACGAAGCCGCACGCGAGAGATCATGTATGAACGCCACGTCACGGAGATGTTGAATTCACCGAGCGTGTCGTAGTAATCCCACAGCTCACGCTGCCAACCATCATACTTTGGCGTTATGCGCGTGCGACCCCGTGCGATTGTGTTGACCGTCTGAGCAGCGGCGGTCAAAACACGTTCATCACGCGATGGCACAACGAGACGGGTGTCAACTGCCGCATGCTTGCTCTTCTTACGGCGATCCCACCATACCATCGCTTTACATCCCCTATCGAGTCAAGAATTCCTCAAGGTGCGAGATCAAACTTGCACCTGCCGCGATCGCGAGCCAGACGAGTAGTGGCGCCGGAACACCGATGGTCAATGCGGTCAAGCTCGTTACAACGGCCGAAGTCCAGACTGGCATGCACCACATGCAGGTCCAGAGGTAGGCAAGCCAGTAAGGTACCTTCGTCTCTCGTCGAGTGCGATCATTAGCCTGTGGTGTGTATGGATCGGTCAGCTTCTTACGAAGCCAAAGCAGCGGTGGGAAATCATCTTCCGTGAGAAGCTTTGCGGTGCGGTATGTGACCAAAGTCATCAGCACCAAGAGTACCTCGTTTGACATTGTCACACCCCTACTTTGCGATGATCGGTGCAAATGTACCGATCAGTGATACAACCGATGCGATAAGTGTGAGGTAGAGCAACCAACTTCGATCGGCAGTCTTATCCATCTTCGTTTCTACCTGCGTAAGACGGTGATTGAACAACGCCATTTGCGGCTCCTGTGCCCGCATGTACGCATCCATCTTACCGTCAAGAATCATCAGAATGTCGTATATTTCTTTTACACCAATCTCAACTGAGCCCGAAGCCACTTCGTCACCTCTCTCGGATTCCATTAACGTATCATAACAGCTATCCGATCGAGCGGGACATGGAACCTCCACCTGCGAATGAACCCATACCGCGAGGACGCGTGGCTACGATCTTGTTATGCCAAGCAGTCCACACCATAGCGTCAAGTCGGTCGGGTGAGTAATCGAGCTCAGGAGTCCAGGTGCACAACTGATCCTCAAGCTCTGGGAAAGTACCAACGTGATGCCACTGACCACGAGTGGAAAGTGCTGCAACAGGCTCGGCACGAACACGCTTACCACGTGTTGCCACGACCATTTTCACGGGAATGGTGATACCCATTGAAAGCGCCGCGTCTCGGATTGTGACAACGGCCATTTCACCACCGTAGTTCGTCTCGACAACGATGTCGTCTGCTTCCCAGTCAATCGCCGCCTGGACTGCCCGACGACCCCATCCGGCAGGGCCGAGACGACACGTCATATCGGAAAGAACGAAACCTTCAAAGCGCTTTTGCTTACGCTCCTTGACGATCTCATCGATGATGAACTTACCCGCGACGACGATACCTTGCTCACCAGCACCACCCGATGGGTCAACACCGACCGTGACGCGTACAAGCTCAGGAGCTTCCTTAACACGGAAGTGATCGATGTCATCGCGTCGCCACAACGCGTTTTCATCCTGATCCATGACTTCGGCGTACAGTTCCTGTCGACCAATTTGCGTGCCTTCATAGTCCGCAAAAAGTTCGTCTCGAACGTGCTGCTCAAGGTAGGGATTATCGTGAGTCGTTGCGTGCGTGACAATGACGTTGTGCGGCGTGTTCTTAACAAGCTTCTTGATGAGCAACTTTGGCTTAGGCGTCGTACTCGCGATCCAGCGAGGTGTCTTACCGGTACGAAGACCAAACCGCATCTGCTCATAGCATTTGTCGAGATGACGCCAAGCCGCGAGTTCTTCAGCCCATACTAGGCATGTGTTACCGCCTGCGCGTAGACGTTCGATATCATCAGGCGTGGAAGCCCCGAATAGCTTCGCTTGCGAGCCGTTACTCCACTTGATAACAGTGCCGCCTAGACCTCCCGCAATACGAGAGGTCGGGTCGTTCGGTCCAATCCCCGCCGGCCCCGCGAAACACGCCTGGACAGCGTCTCCAAGCGTCGGACCAATGATACCAATCCAGTGAGGTGTGCTGCCGGGTAGACACGGCGGGCCCTTCACATGATCGATCACGTATTGCGCACACGTGCGGGTTTTTCCAGAACCACGACCCGCGTTCAAAAGCCAGCCATACCAGTTTCCAGCTGGTGGAATCTGGTGAGGGCGGGGGTTCCAACCCGGCGGGCGCTCGAGATAACTCATCAAAGCGCGTGCAGAAGCGCCAGCGACTTCGCTGCGCGTCATTCCACCGGCGGTCATTGCGCTATCTTAGCAACAGTGACGTTGCCTTACACGAACGAGAGGCTGCGCAGCCACGAGAAAATGACTGCGCAGCCAGGTGCTACAGCGGCTGAGCCGACGGCTTGAGGATCATGTCGAGTCGAGCCAGCGACTTGTCAAGCATTTCCTGCACGTCGGCCTTCGTGACATTCCCGCCAGTGCCGGAACCCATCTTGTCGAGCTTGCCCGAAATGGCGGAGAGAACACTTTGCATTGCGGCGAAACTGTCCGTCATCGCCTTGAGCTCGGCGGCATCACGCGCCTTGGCCTCAGCGGCAGCCTGCCACGTGGCGTCGAACAGGGTCTCGCGCTCGCCGTCAGCCGGGTTCACCGGCGCGTCAGCCGTGATGGACAGGAACGCGTTGATGCGCTCGACGTTGTGCGCAACGTTGGCGAGCAGAGCCGCTTCGTCAGGGGTCATGTCGTTCTCCTCATTGTTGTATCCGTACCGAATGAGTCGTGCGATGTCGAGTGCGCCAGGGTCCCAGTGCGAGTCAGGCGCGGGCAGGTGCTGATGCCCAAGCCAACCAGAGAAGTCACGAAGCTGCGCAGGCGTGATGCGAAGCGGCGAATTCGGTGATGCGATCGTGACACCATCAGTGTCATCAAGCCACTGCTTCTCGATGCTCTCAGGCGGCACACCGAATGCATCGGCAATCGGCCCAATGACGTCGGCTGCGATGTTGCGGTACGCGATGTCGGGCCAGTTGCGCGTGTCGTGCGCGAAGCCAACCAGCTCAATCTGGACCATGAAGTCGTCGTCATTGCCGTCCATCGCGGAGTACGATGCAAGGTCCAGTGGGATGTGCTGCTTAGCTTCCCTTGTCCGCCAGTCGTAAATGCCGTGAGGCGGATAAGGTGCGTATGCATTAACCGCACCTGCGATGGACGTACCCTCGGTCGTGTGCAGGCAGCACTTGGGATTTTCCACAAATTGGTAAAGCTTGCCGCGTACATCACCACCGAGTGGATTCTTCGCCCACCCGGGCAACCACTGTGATTTGACCATAATTCCCCTTACGCTGCCATCTGAACGGTGATGTCATCGAGTGTGACACCGGCCATCAATTGATTGCGGTCGAACCTCGATACCTGTGAGCCAGGCATCGTGACACCAGGAATGATTTCCTCCAAGTCAAACTGGTGAATGGCGGTGCGTCCGTTAAACGTAAAGCTAGTCTTACCTGCAAATTCGTCAGGTGACTGGCCCTTCGGAGTGGCCCACTTTGCCGTGTGCCCAACCCAGAAACGAACACGCGAATCGAGATTATCATCGACGCGTACTTTGTCACGAAGAAAGCTACCCGAACCATAGAGCATCAACGGGACTTCTGAGTGTAGCATGTACGTGGCAATGAAGTCACGAGTCCACGCTGCCCAATCAACCTTAGCACTTCCGGCGATGTCATCAGTCGGCTCGATGTCAACAGCCGGAAAGAGATTACCAGGAAGCATGAGGCCAAGTGCATCAATGACACTGAGCATGTCAATCGCTTCAGCATACGGTGAACGCTTCACAGCATCAACCCGATAGTACCCACCAGTAACTCGAGTACGACTTGCGTTGATAGCATTCGTTCGTGCCATTTTATCGACACAGCCACTTCGCCAGTCCATCGCACCGATGTAGGCGAATTCGACCCAGTCAGGCATCGCTTCCCAGTTCAGATATCCCTGATAACGTGAGACGTCGATTCCACGAGTCACCACTGGACCTCCTACTTACGACCGGGCGTGACAAGCGTGATGTGCGAAGCCGCAGGAATGTAACCAAACGGGTCAATCACGACGCTACCGCTCGGGAACGTGATGTTGGCGTATTCAGGGTGCTTCGTCGCGATGAAGAAAATGCGTGCTGTGAAAGACGAGGTGGACATGTACGGGTCCTTGCCCTCAACGATGAAGTCAGTGTGCAAGAACTTGATGCCTGCACCTGCGAGAAGATCAGCGAGTAGCATCGCGGGAGAACCTGCGGTGGAATTGACGCATGGCTTGTATGTCATACCAAAGATGGTGATTGGTAGTCCAGTGAGGCGCTGCCACTTTACGATGAGACTTGCCTGCCACGACGCATGCGCCTGCCGCGCTGAGACGAGATACCCCATCAAGTCGACCGACATGTTGTGCTTGACTGCGAGTGCTGACATGGCAATGTTGTCACGCGGATGGCACGCTCCGCCATCACCCATTCCAGCGGTGAGATACTTCGTCGAGATGATGCGGTCAGTACCATAGCCGAGGGCGGTCGTCACCTCATCGACGTCAGCGCCAGTGTTGTCGCACATTTCCGCCATCGTGTTGGCGAACACAATCTTCATAGTGATGAAGGTGTTGTAGGCCACCTTCGTGAGCTCTGCCGACGCGATCGAGACCACGCAAGGCGGCGAAGAATGCATGCCCTCATAGAGATCGAGGACCCGCTGTTCGTCACCCGGAGTGTCCACGCCGAGCAACACGAATTCCGGGTTGGTGAAGTCATCGATCACGGTGCCCATGGCGATGAAGAACGGGTGATATACAAGTCGAGTGTGCACATTGAGTAGCGGACGAATGTCTCGATCAACCGTGCCAGGCAGCACAGTGGAGACGATGACAATCGTGATGTTCTTGCCCAGATCACTCGCTGTCTTGGCAATTGCACGCACCGCGTTGATGAGATAGCCATACTCGAAATCTTCAGGCTCGAAGTCATCATCCATCGCGGTTTCACCGCCAAAGTCAGCGGCATGCGGCGTCTGGACAGCGACGTACACGACATCATCAGTGTGCTTGACAACATCATCGAGGGAATTAGTTCGTGACACAAACTTTCCCTCTTCAGTCGCGCCACCGTTGATGTCGTAACCGAGAACATCATGCCCACCATACACGTTCAAGGCCCATGCGCACGGTAGCCCCAACTTACCAAGTCCCACCCAGCTGACCGCACTCACGAGTTAGTCCTCCTCTTGTACAACCCCTTGAACGGCGTTCCATCAACGGTAGACTCTACTGCCACCAGCGAGAGCTGGGGGTACTGAAACACCATCTTCGCAGGGGTCAGAGTATCCTGCAAGTGACGCTGATGGATGTTCCCGTCTTCCTCACCCTGAGGATAATCATAGGGAACGATCACGTAGTATTCAGTGCACACACGCTCAAAATCAAGCAGCATCTGCTGTGCGCGCTCGAGATCCAAGTGCTCAAGCACATCGCCAAAAATGACCACATCCCAGTGCGTGCCATCGGGGAATTGCGTGACAACATACGCGGCATCACCGATGTACACAGTGTCATACAATTCATGAAGCCTATGTTCTTCGATGTATGGCTCGAAAATCTCGATGGCATCCATCTGTGGGTAATCGGCAAGAAGCACTCGATACTTACCCTGCCCAGCGCCAACGTCAAGGATGCGAATGTCCAGTGGGTCGTATTGACTCACCTGTCGTCGAACCTGCGCACCCGCCCAATCATACGTACTCAGCCAGTTGTTCCGGTATGCATGCGCCATCGCATCCGAAAGATGTTCATTCACAGCTGCTCCACCAGCCACTTCACAGTCTGCTCAAGACCATCATCAAATGAATGGGTTGGACTCCAGTCTTGATTTGGAATAAGCTCTGCGTACTTCGGATCCCAACCCGGTCGTGCATCTTCACCGCGCTGCTTAATGGTGTATGGTGCTTTACCCATCATATCACCGATGCGATTAACGAGCGACATATTATCCACGTACTCTTGCCCCTGAAGCACGATACGCTCTGGGAACTGAAACAAATCACTCGTGTGTTCAGCATCTTCACGAAGAAGCCCGATGATGTGTTCGGTAACATTCTTCACATAGGTGTAATGCCGACCACCAGGGAAATCCGCGTAGTAATGCACGGGAATTCGAGTACCCTCGTTGATCCAGCGCACAACCTTGGGGATGAAGGCCAGCTCAGACTGCCTCTGGCCAAACATATTGGCGCTATTGACAATCGCTACCGGAATTCGGAACGTACGCCTGTACGAGTGACAGATGTCCTCCTGAGACGCCTTAGAGGCGGCATACGGACTGCTTGGCTGGTGATCTGCTGGGGCGCAGGGGGACGTCCGTCCGTACACCTCGTCCGTTGACATGTGAATGAATCGACGCGGTCCCGTTTCACGCGCCAATTCAAGCATGTTGAGCATCAACTGGACATTGTTGCTAATGAAGCCAACAGGGTCTTTAATGCTTGCCTCGACCTGACTCATCGACGCGATGTTCACGATGTAGTCAATGTCACCGATAAAATCAAACTGCTGATTGCGAAATGGCACCGAGAGATCATGTGTCATGTGCGAAACACCACGACCAGCCTGTCGCAAATCGGACATAGCCTGCATCGTTGACCGGACATTCCCGTTATGCCAGGCCTTGAGGGAATCAATGCAGACGACATCCCAGTCAGTCTTCTGCAACACCGTCTCGAGGACATGACTCCCCACGAATCCAGCAGTGCCTGTGATAAGTACTCTCACGTGGAACTCCCCGGGTGATATGAGAAGTAAGGGCTATTGACGACAACACGCGTGTGCTGCTTCGCAGACACAGGCACAGATCCCGGCTGCCATGTGCTGTCACCACTGGACGAGTAATATTCGTACATGATGCGATCGATGTAGTGTTCGGTGATGGCGAGACCACGCATCTGATCACACCACGCAACATCCTCAGGCGGCACAGTCTTTCGGAAATCAGCCTGCTTGGCAAGCTGCAACCTCACTGGATTGAGGTGACTCACATCGCGATAGTAGCCCTCATGATCATCCCACCAGTGATCAAACTGCAAGCTGTGGTATGTCGGCTTAAGTGGATTCCCGTCGATGTACGTCTGCATCCGCCAGCCAATGTAATCAACACCGTCAAGTCGGCTCACGATTTCGTCGACGAAATAGTGCGGCACGATGTCGTCATCATCGATGAACGAAACGTACTCACCATCAGCACGCTCGATAAGCGATTGCCGAATGTGCGACAGCGAGTGCTCACCATTGTTCCACAACGCTGTGACGATGACATCACCATCGTACTTATCAACCTGTGGCATGAGGATATCGATAAGGCGCTTAAACCGATCACCTCGCTGTCCAAGAGTCGCAATCAGGATGTTCCACTTAGGCGACACACGCACTCCTAGGCAGTGAACGCAGCGATAGCTGCTCGTAGCTTGTTGGCATCCTCGAGACGCTCATGCGCCTTGGAATTGTAAATCGCCTGGACGTTATCCTGCTGATGACGGGCGAGCCGCTCGTTGTGCGTCGTGTCCCATGGCCCCTTGTTCACAACAGGATGCATGTGCTCGGTGTAGACGTGGTGCAGGTAGGTTCGCCGGCCAATCGTATCAGCGACTTCAGTGTTCCATGAGTCGTTGTAGTCGGAGCTGAAGTATGGTGGAACCAGGTAGCCTAGTGTGTCAGTCCAGCGGCGATGATAAAAGCCGTGCGTGGCGAGGTTCGCATCTTGATAGCCATCACGGCCATGGACGAGCACGATCTTGTCGGGAATGCGTGCGAACGCGTCAAGCACGTGTGAGTCCCAGCCTTCCGATCGGAAGATGATGTCGTCACCACAATGCATGAAGATATCGCTATCCTCATTCGCCTGCATCCAGCAGGCGTTCCACATCTCCGAGAGGATGATGCGCGGACCAACGACAGCCTTGACGTCAAGACGCTCAGCCATCTCGTAAGATGCCATGTCGTCTTCATCGATGTAGAAGACGAACTCCAGGTCGTCCGGCATTGTCGCTGTCTTGCGTGCCGAGGTAACCATACGCTGCATGCTGTCGGGACGACCACGCGTGGGGCAAAGAATGCTGATCATGTCTTCTCCTTGATGCGAAAGTGCCCGGTCCAGCGGGTTGCTGAACCGGGCACTCAGATGAACTTACTTCCAGGCCCTGCCGCTAGTGTGGTTCCCGTGCCAGACCCAGCGCCACGTACGCCTAGGCGCGTGTACGAACTTCGCGCCTTCACGCAACATCTTCTGCCAGCAGCCCCAGTCCTCGTTGGTTTCGTTCGGCCACTCCTCGGTGCCAGGCTGCGGGAAGCCACCAACCTTCTCGAGCATTGAGCGCTTCACGAGAACCGTGATGGGAATGAAGTTGCCCTCGGTCATGATGTACCGAGCAGCATCATCACCGAATGGAACACCGAGGGGCGAGACGTACTTCCCGTTGTGGAGAACCGAGAGCGGGTCCGGTCCTTCCCACAAGTCAAACCATGGGTACACCAGGTCGGCACCCGTTGCCTCAGCGGTCTGGAGCAGGAACTCGAGATGATTGGGGTAGATGACATCATCGTCATCGACGAAGGCGATCCAGTCGGTGTCAGGATGCGAGAGCTGCCACGCCATGTTGCGATTCTTCGCCGCGCCAAGACCTTCGGTGTCGACACGAACGATGATCTCGTCGGCTTGACGTATTTGTGTTTGCACTGACCGAACGGCACGCTCGAGCATCTCCTCCCGACTAGGAATCGTGGGAATACAAACGGCGATCGTTGCTGCCATGAGTCTCACTTCTCAGGGTCTCGATTGGGAATACCGAACACAGCACCCAGAGTGACGACGAATGCACCGGCTGCGGTCAACCAATCCGTGAGGTCAATCACCTGATCCTGACTCCCCATCACGAGCGCCGAAATAAGCGCACCAGCCGCAGCAATCCATGCCTTGGTCGACTCCGGGGAGAACAAAGTCTTGAGCATTTCCTGACCTCCTAGACCTTCGACCGACTGGCCGTCAGCCGTCGCTAGATGTCGCTGTCGCCTCTGTCTGGCTGCTAACAGCTTCCCCACTAGGGAAATTACCAGCTACCACCTCGAGTCCGCTAGGGAGGTGACAGCGACACCTGCACGTCATGTCATTAGGCAGTGGAAACAGACCACAGCGATCGTGCGCACCCTTCGCAGTGCTGTTGCAGAAGCCGGAAACGTACGTGCTAGCTTTCTTGACCTTCACCGTACACCACCTTTCCATCTTCGTCGGTGGCCTGATGCGTGTCCCACTCGCCACTGAGCTCAAGACTGTATGTTTGGCCCCAACCACCACACCGAGCACAGATGCCGGGTGTGTCGATCAAGCCACTCTCGACGAGATCAGCGACTGCACTGTGCACACCCTCTTCATCGATCGTTTTCTGTGGAATTTCCACTTCCACAGACGCACTTGCGGTTGTGGTGAAGTACACCGTGAATTTAGGCACGTGCCCGTCCCTTCCACTTCATCTTGAAACCGGCAACCCAGTCACCGCGAAAAGTGAACACTCGCTCGGCACCGTCGATCTCAACCGAAATGGTGTGCCATGGAATATTGCCATCCACTTCAGGATCTTCCACCGTCACGAGCCAGATCTTAAAGCTCCTCAAAGCATCTTCATAGTCGACGCCCTTCCACGGCAATGGAATGTCATTGATTCCGGCGACCGAGAACACAACATCAAACCACAGCTCGGGCTCACCATCATGCGTTGTGACCTGCTGCATTCGACGGGCTTCCAATTCGTTCTTGTACGCACGATGCTCTGCGATCTCAGCGTCCATCCAACCCACCGGACTTCTCCTCACTTGCTTTCCCTATGTTCCTGACGTTTCCTGCTTTCCTAAGTATATCCAACACATACTACACGTGATGTCTAAAGTGTATGTATCACGTGTACATCCAGAGGATTCCGGTAATCACGAAAATGAGCAACGAAGTGATGGCAATGATTACCCGGAATGCGAGCGACATTTTAGCTCGACGTGTCCTCAGCTTTAGGAGTGGGCAGGATGGTGTAGTCACGTACATCATCGGGCAAACCGATAAACGCACTCTTCAACGAGATGAACGACGTGGACTCAGCTGGTGCCTTAACTGGCGCACCTTGCGGCCTAACATTATGATGCTCGAGAACGACAACGGTGTCGAGTGGGGTGACATATTCACCAACGAGAAGATCATGGAAGATGTCCTCATCGGTGACAGGCTCAAGACGCTCAGCCTTGTCACGATCTGGAAAGTGCAGGTCCAGCAGGTCGCCGATGAACGTAGGCGGAATGCTGTCAGGCGTGTGCACGTTGAATCCGCCTTCCCAGCATTCTGCTTCAGTCATCAACGCGTTAAAGATCAACGGCTGTTCCAATTTGAGTTTTGGCACAAGATCTCCTAAGATCAATTATATCATAAAATGAGAGCGAGTCACAGGCTTGCCCGCCACCTATGACCCGCTCTCGGCAACATCGGTCGCGCAGGAACTCTCATGGCAGGAGATAAGTGATGTCCCCCGATCGAACCTTTACGTGCGGTACTCTTCGTGGTCCACGTTTTGACGCACCGATGTCAAGTCAGGTTTGGTCACCAAATTCAGTGACGCTATCAGGAATCCGAATCGCGCCGTTAGTCCAGGTGTTAGCGTAGCCCCACAGGTCGTGAAGCGAATTCGACGCGCAGAAAAACGTCGCTGCCTGCCATGACTCAAAACCAAGCAGCTCTTGCGCGATGTAGCGAATGACTTGCGTTGTGCCACTCGGTGTGATCGCATGAGTACCAAAACTTGTTACATCATCGCTAGGGTGCCAAACAATCGAGTATCGGTCATCGAGTGCGACGGTCCAGCCGGCCGCGCAGTGCGCAGTCATACACGGGCGATTGCCACGCTGCGTGTGAATGGCCCACTCACGCTGATCATGCATCTCAGGATGCTCAGTGAGGTGCTCGAGCAACGCACGCAGTCGATCAACATCGATGACAGGCTCATGCACGACGTCGGTTTCCATCTGCTAGCCTCCTCTCTTGAAGCATGGGCTCGAGTCCGTACTTCACGCGAATCGGATTGAGCATGTCGATGTTCTTTTCGCACCAATTGCGAAAGCGCTCGTCCTCTTCCATCGAGTAAAAGATACCTCGTGTTCGGAGGTGCTGCTCGCAGTAAACTCCGTCGATCCCGCCGCCTTCACGCTTGAGCCCACGGAAGCGAAACTTACCCTTGTTCTTACAGCGGTACTTTTCTTTGAGCGTTTCAGCGAGGGGCCCAAATCTCGCCTTCATCGGCCGGTCACGATACCCGGTGCACTGCGCTCTGGGACGCTTGAGGATGAACACCCACGGAATGAGTCCGGTGAGCTCCAGCCGGTACTCCTTAAGTTGCTTCGCGGTGGGCATCCTCACTCCTCTCGTACGTACTTGTCGATGATCTCGGTAATCTCGGTGACTGCCCTCTCACGCCTCGCGGCAGCCCCTCGACGCCTCGCGATGTCCGCTGTGGTATCCCATGTAGGCTTCGATGCCAGCAAACCCTGTGCAGCTCGGAGGACGAAGAAGGGACGAGCGAGCGCATCCATCAACCGGACGACTCGCTCGACCTCTTCATCCTCGTGGTCTACTGATGCCACCACGGTGGTTCACCGTCGACAGCACACACGCGCTCACCCTCTGGACGCTGGTAGTGATTGTCGCGCAACCACTTCAGTTGATCGATGAGACGATCGACATCATCGAGTTCGATGTGCATCGACACCGAGATCGTCTCACTGCGAGGATCACCCGGGTGCTTCTTCATCACACCGTTCAACCACACGTGCGGTGAGTCGGCAGCAGATGATTCGTACACCGCGATGCGACCATCGTAGCTGACGCCGAGCGTCGGCATGTGCTTGAAACCGCGGTTGGTCAGCTCAGGTCGAAGGTGTTCGGGGTAATCCTCGAAGCCAGGAACGGGAACACTCATTCCGCCACCCACGTCTTCCACCTCATTGCCACCTCAACGGTGGCAAGTGCATCCGGGTCGTCAGACTCGATGAAGTCGAGCAGTTCGTCCCACGTCTTTTGGCCCATATTGACGCGGCCTGAGACAAACCACAGGTCACTTTTGAAACCACGTCGAGCGACGTAGTTGTACGACTTGCCGTTGTCGCGGAACCTCTTCGTGAACCGAATCGTATCCGACCTCGGTTCGGCCGGGCGATTCTTGAGCTTGCCGACTTCCTCGGCCATCGCTCCTAACTGCTCCGACAGCACCGCCATCCGGATTTCAAGCCGTTCCCTACGTGATACCATTGTGCTCTCCTCGCATCTTATTGTCGAGCGCGTGTATCGACCCTACTACGTGAACCTATCTCAGTGCCGACGAAGCAAGTCGCCGATTCGAGAAGCGTCACTGACCGTGAATTCGGTATTGCGTTCTCCCGGCGGGGTCCAGCCGAGACCGGCGAGCAGTGGCCGTACGCCGCTCCACCACCCCATGTAGCGCTCTCCGAACTTCGCGAAGAAGTACTCGACCGAGTACATCACGTATTCATTCTGAGGCTCAGGGATGACGAGGTTGAGGCCGGCCGAATTGACGAACAGGAACGTCATCCTCGGCACCGGCTCGACGGTCTGCTCAAGTGGTTGCATCTTCAACAGTGCAACGACGTATCGAGTGTAATCGCCCGGCGCCCAGTAGATCGCGCGTGGTGTGTTGTCCTCACCCGGCCCAACGTTGTACGCCAGCGTGATGGCGTCGATCGCATTGGCGGTTTTCTTGATCTCTCTCACTGGATCTTCATCCTCCATTTCGTTTACGAAGATCTTCCAGCATCTCACGCTTCTCAGTCTCGATCTTCGTCTGATCGATCTTGAAGTGCTGAGCAAGCATGGTGGCAATGCTAACGCCGTAGGGCGCCCAACCTGAACGCTTCACCTCAACGACGTTAGCGCCACCGCATGTCTGGCATGCTTCACCTCGACACGTGTCCATCATCGTGCCATCGCATGCCTCGATATCGATCGTCTCGGTCCAGCGCATCAGGCGCACGCCTTGTGTCTCAAGACACTCAAGAAACTCGCCGATTGCCTGTGAAAGCGGTGCAATCTTAGCGAGCTTCTCGTGCTCGACATACACCTTATCATCTGGACCTGTCATGGTTTCATCCCTGGCTTTGCTCTCAGCACGTGTGCGCAAGCGCTGCTTCGCCGACATGATGCTGACCCACTTCACGCCAAGGCGCTCAGCAATCTCTTCACGGTCAACACCTGCCGTACGAAGAAGATCTGCCTCAGCGACAAGATCTTCCGCCTTCCATGTCTTACGCGGGAAGTCAGCGAGTGTACCATCGTTCAAATGTCGACTATGACACGTCGTGCATAGCCCACGACCCGCGTCAGTCATACCGGTGTCACCACCGATTTTACGAGCGCATGAACGACACTTCTTTACACCCATGCTCTCCTCGTTCCGATGTCCTCATCAGCGTGAGACTTACTCACGGACGCCTCCCGGCGTTTCGGACTGTAACCTACGGGTACTTCTTGCCGATCTCGTATTGCGTAGCGACAGCGAACGACACGCACTTCTTCTTGAACCGATCGGACGCCTTGGTGCGCTCGCCCTGATCGATCACAAGCAGCCACTCGGTCTTCGCACAGTTGAACACCTGCGGAACGCCCGAGCGCGCGTCATGCTTTTCGATCACGACGCCTGTCACCGCTTTTGCACAGCCGGCAAGAGCCATCGCGATGATGACAGCGGTGTACATAACTCGTAAGTGCACTTACTCTCCTAGCTTGTCGAGCACGGATCGAGATGTCAGTGCAACTTCACGTGAATGGGTCGCCGCCACGGATGTGACGGCGACCCACTTCATCAGCCCCTGTACACGTCACCGATCTTGTACTTGTCGTACGTTGCCTGGGTCACGCAGACGACCATCTCGCCTGCGTCGCCCGTCTTGGTGAACATGATGAACGGCGTGTCACCCGAGCAGAGCGCTTCGTTGACCGCGCCCTTCTTGTCAGTGACGTGCGTACGAGTACCCTCGCAGGCAGTGACGCTTGCCAGCGCGGCAATGACCGCGAGTCCAGTGAGGAAAACCTTCACCGAATACCACTCCTTGTTTTGGTTTCGCTTACAAGGTAATCTTATCAGGACCCAAGTCGTTATGCAAACAACGCCTCAGTCCTCCGAGAAGACGACGTGGTCCATTCCTTCCCAGTTGTCCACGCCCGCGGCTTCCATGGCCGTCAGACGAGCGTCACGCCGGCGCCACTCCTTGACCTGTTCGGCGCTGACGTACACGCTGTCCCCGGTCGTGAGGCGCCTGTATGACTGCTCGACCAAGCGCAGCGTCAGCAGCTCTTCATCGTTGGCTAGTGTCCTCACACCCATGTCAGAGAGCGTGTTGGCCCTGCCGCCGGCAAGCCTCGTCAGCTGGTCGCTCGCCCACTCGGCGAGATCAATGGTCGCAGCCACGGCCTCACTCGGGTAGAAGCGATAGTTATCACAACCGCGTTCAATGGTGCGCTCCATCCGCACGCTCCCCTCTGCGTGGCCATTCGACTCCACGATCAGCGTGACCTTCACGGACATGATATCTCCCTGGACTCGTCAGGACACGCATCACGTGTCGACCCCTCCCGGGGTTTCGTCCTTTCAGTCGAGGTAACCCATTGCTTGGAGCACATCGCCGATGCCAGGCTCTCGTTCGACCTCAACGCCATCTTCTTCGATGATCGTGTTGTCCACCTGCGCACGTAGCTCACGAAGCTCTCGACTGAGCCTCGCACGCTCAGCACGCAGCTCGTAGATGTCCTCGATGAGTGCCGGCACGTCATCGAGCAAACGAATGAGATCGTTTGCCCGGTTCGATGCATCACGCGCGAGGATGTGTGGCACCGCGCGAAAGAGCATGCGCCGCACTCGTGCTTCATCACTGAACTTCGAGACCACGCGCTCGTGTCGGGCGAGGATCTTTCTGATATGCGTGCCTTTCACTCGCCCTCCTCATTCTTCTCTTCCGCGGATCGCTCCACGTGGAACACGAGGCGTTGCGCAGCACCAGGCTGGCACACCGGGTCGTTGGCGAGGAAGTCGGCGAACTCATCCGGACCGAAGACACCCGACATGAACGTGATGTCAGGCGACGTCTCATCGATCCAGTCGCCGTCATGGTGCATGAATGCACCATCACCAAGCCGATGCATTCCAGCGTGGTTGATTTTACCGGTCATCAGCCAGTAATGCGACCATCCATCACTGTACACCAGGTACGAGCCCGGCGGGACGAGGACCGCAGCGCCGTCGTTGCTCGTCGAAGTAGGGTCGAGGCTGTACGTGCGAGGAAAGAGCACATCGACCGTGCCGATCTGCGTAGTGCCCATTACTCGCCCCCGCCAATCAGCTCGACGAGCTGCGCGATGGCGTCGATTAGTTCATCACGACAACCGGACAATTCCTCGTCCGCTTCTTCCATCGCGTTTTCGGTGCGGGTGACCTCGCTGTCAAGCTCTTCGAATTCGTCACTCTCGCTATCACCGTCGAACTCTTCACGTGCTTCGTTCGCCGAGTCGAATTCGTCGGACGCGGTGTCAGCGCTTTCCACCGCCGTGGCAACATCATCGCACTTGCCACTCATCTCGTGGACGTACTCTGTGAGATCATCGATGAGCGCGCGCAACGGAACCACGATCTCAGTCTCGATCTCGGAGACACGCGCCTCAAGCGCTTCCCTCGTCTCGAATCCATCGCCCGTGGGCAAGTCCTTGCCCAAGCCCGTGGTCAGTTCCACACGCGCTTTCTTCAGGATTTCGATGAAGGTTTCCGCAACATCGGTCATCAGTCTATCCTCACTCTTGGCCTCATCAGGCAGCGCGTCACGCTGCGACGTCTCCCGACGTTTCGGCCTTCAGTTATCGACCACCACATCCCGCGTGACCGCAGCCACCGCAGAAACCGCCGTTACAGCATTCACAATCACATCCGCCATGAATCATTGCGCTCTCCTAGTGCTCACTTG
>Ga0207684_10000198_pt1 | contig 95038 bp, 100 predicted proteins | sample KBSK5501metaG_FD_184342 | JGI IMG/M metagenome (GOLD analysis project Ga0207684, IMG submission 184342) | Corn, switchgrass and miscanthus rhizosphere microbial communities from Kellogg Biological Station, Michigan, USA - KBS K5-50-1 metaG... | ecosystem: Host-associated > Plants > Roots >...
TTGAAGGACGTGGGCTCGGTGTGGGATCAATGCCTGGGTCGTTTGCTCAGCCGTCACGGGACGGCCCCGAGCCGCCAGCCTGTGGGTTATGGCAGCCAAGGCGTCATTATGAAGAACCAATCGCCTGCCCGTGACCCGCGCGACGACCTTGCGCGTCAGATCGTCCTCTGTAGGACCTAGCCCTCCGGTCGTGATGACGATGCGGGCTCGCTCGAAGGCATGGAGCAGAACCTCCTCGATGTCTTTCGGACTGTCCCCCACGACCGTCTTATAGCGGACTTCGATCCCGAGCTTGAGGAGCTCATCGGCGAGAAAGAGCGAGTTGGTATCGGCGGTCCCTCCGAGCAATAGCTCCGAACCAATCGCAACGATTTCGGCGTCGACCATGTTGCTCTCACGCCGGCCCTTCACTCCTGAAAATGAGCACGCCCGTAGGCCTGGACCCGCTCATTGAAAACCGGACCCAGTAGATGGGTGATGGTGTCGCTGAGACTTTGGTACATTTTCGGTCCGATCGGATTGTTCAGGCAGGGCACGCGGGCGCGTCCCGGTTCTTCCTGTAAGGCCAGTACCGTGTGGCCATCGCGCTGATAAATGCATAAGGGGTATTGGACGCAGTCCGTCGGCTTAAATGACTTCCAGTCAATGCCTCGATCCAACGCATAGGAATGGATGGCGCAATGCTTGATCGGGATGGTCTGGGCGCTCTCACCCGATGTTGCTTCGGTCGCCGGATACAAAAACACACATCCGTCGTCGACCACCCAGGTGCACCGCATCTCTTCCGGAGACTGGAAGAACCGGATCATCGACCATTCTTCTTCCAAACAGATGTCCGTCGGCTGTCGCTTCGGGTCGCCGACAAACTGTCCGGCCTCCTGCTCGAGAAAATCCCGTTTTTGCTCCGGGAGATATTGCATGATTCCGTCATGGGACTTAATGCGGGCGATCTCGGCAGGAGTGATGATACAGCCGCGATGACAGCACGCGGAGCCGCACTGTTGAAGAACCACGTCGCAAATGAACTGGGTTGTAAAGATCCTTCGATCGACCAGGATGCCGTCGAGCTCGATGAAGCGCTCGGGGAGGACTTCCATTCGCGCGCGGTCTTAGCATAGCCCCCGAAGCCTGTCAACCTTTGCGCGCAGGCCTTTTCGCAATCATGTTGATCCGGAAGACCGAGATCCTGGTTTGTTGACAAAACTTGGGGCCGGATGCTAGAGATACGAAGCTTGTCATCGGTCTTTTTTGCCACGTAGATATCAGGGAGGCAAGGTATGGCCGGACCGGAGCAGCAGCCGCAACGCCGCCAGTTCGTGAACTTTCTTTTCTTCAAGCTCGACCCTGCCTGGCGCCGCTTGCCGGAGTCCGAGCGGACCCAGGGTAAGCAGGAATTCATGCGGGCGGTGGACGATTATGCCGGCAAGGTGATGATCATCCCGTACTCCACTGTCGGCATTCGGGGTGACTGCGATTTCATGCTGTGGCGGATCAGCTATGAGCTCGAGCTGTTTCAGGAGATGAGCACCAAGTTCATGGGCAGCGGCCTGGGCAAGTATCTAAATGTTCCCTATTCCTACCTCTCCATGACGAAGCGGTCCATCTACGTGGACCATCATACCCACGAAAACCAGGAGAGCAAACGCCTGACTATCGTTCCCGGCAAGAGCAAGTATATTTTTGTCTATCCCTTCTTGAAAACCCGGGAGTGGTTCCTGCTGACAAAAGCGGCCCGGCAGGGCATGATGGATGAGCATATCGAAGTCGGGCACCGCTTCCCGTCCGTGAAGCTCAATACGACCTACTCGTTTGGCCTCGACGATCAGGAGTGGGTGGTGGCGTTCGAAACCGACAAGCCGGAAGATTTCCTTGATCTCGTAATGGCCTTACGAGAAACCGAAGGAAGCCGCTATACCCTGCGGGATACGCCGATTTTCAGCTGCATTCACCGCAGCCTGAAAGAAGCTCTGGACACGCTGGGCGGGTAACCGCCAGATTCTCCCCTTCTACACCGGACATGCCCGGGCCGTCCTACCCGACCGCGGCAATCTTGTCGACCTTTGTTCCAGGTCTCGGTCAGGCCATCATGGGGCACTGGGCTAAGACCGCCGAGATTCTGATCCTGGGCTTGCTTATCGCGATCGCCTGGTATTTCGGCATCCGCTTCGACGGGCCTTTCACTCCCGCTCTTCTGTATGTCATCGTGCCGGTCGCCGCAGCGCTGTGGTGGGGATGCCAGATTTACGACGCCCATACTTCGCCGACAGATGGGTCTCTCTTCCCGGTGCTACCTCTTCCGGCGAGAGGAAATCTGGATATCCAGGCCATTGGGTTCCTGTTCTTGCTCACCGCGTACACCGACCTCTATATCATTCAGGCCAGACCGGAGTACGCACTCAAAATCCTCGGCACGACGTTCCCTGGAATCTGGGGGATTCTTTTCAAGGCCCAATCTCCCATCTTTCACCTGCTGATCGGCATCGGGCTCCTTCAGGTGAAACGCTGGGGGTTGTTCGTCTATCTGCTGTATGCGGGCTTCGGAATCATCAATGCCGCTGTGAACCTCGCCGTGTTACCCGGACCGCATCGCATCCGGATCGTCTTCATGCTCTCTCTCGTCGTCTTCACCGCCTACATCCTCTGGCGCCGCAAGCGCTTCGTGCCGTAGCCCCGCCAGTCCCTTCGCTGGGCGGGTCGGTTCATTGACACTGCAAATGACCGTGTGTTATCCATACTTGTAGGTGTCTCAATTATCTACAACTATGGAAACCACGCCATTATACGTACTGAAGCGTCCTGACGGATCCTTCAAGTACTACGTTAATCCCGACTACGCCCAAGAGCAGGGCGTCTCCGCGGACAGGCTGATTTGCGTCGAGATTCCCAATACTATTTACGCGCAGGGTTCGGTCGACGACCTTTCCACCTACATCGCCCGGCAGCTCGAGCAGCGCGCTTCGTGATGGCCACAACCACTTCCACATCTCTTGCGCAGCACGCTCCTCCCGCGGTGACCCGCGAGCAGATCGAGGCAACAATCCGTTCGCTTCAACCGTTTGAGCGGGTCATGATCCGTCTGCTGATGTTGCAGTATCTCGATCCCACCCATGACGACGTCACGTTCATGGCTCAGGAACGGTCCGAGCCCAATATGAAGGCCGGACACAAATTCGGAGGGTTCGCGGTGGGGGCCGATCGTAAGATCATTCTCCCGAGGGAATGGATCACCGCGATCGAGCACAAGGTCCAGCAATACGCTTCCCAGGTGCGAGGTCATCGAAAACGCCTTGATCTTCAGATCTCCTTCATGACCGATTATCTCCAGGGCCTGGAGAGGGAGACTCAGGCTATTGAGACGCTTTTGATCACCGCGTGCGGATTGGATGGAGCATCTCTGGGAGAACTTCGCTTACAAGCCCGTCAAGCCCTTATAACCTATGCGTTGAGAAAACTCGCCGCCCGTGCGGAAAAGCAGGAGCTTGAAGAAGACGCCTATCTAAAGGAGCGCCTGAGCCTTGAGTACCAGGCCCAGCATCGACGCCGCGATCGCTTTAAGAAGCGGCTCGAACAGATGCTCCAGGAGCGCCGGGTGGTCATGCTCTCGTCGCTGTCCGATGAGCATCTGGCCACGATTTGGGGGATCGCGCAGGGTCCGATTCTGAACCGACGCGTGAAAGCCATTCAAAGATATGTGAACGCCCTTGCATTGACATTGAACGCTCCCCTCCAGGAAGGACAATTCGCTGCGGCAGTGAATGCCGGCCTTGGCAGCCGGATGGCGGGAGGGAACAAGAATGAGGGCGTGGGGACCAAGACTCTGGAAATCAAGGAAGACCTGTGGTCGAAAACGCTTCAATCGCTACCTCCCGCGCCAGCGCCATCAGAGTCGAAGCCGTGCGAGCACGATGGCGGCGGCAAGGTGCTTGCCGGACTCCTGCGAAGCCTGGCTACCTATCTCATGTCTGAGGAAGATGAAAGTAAGTTATGGACCCGGACGAACCAATGTCTTCCCTGCTTGTTACGGCTTCGGAACATTCAAGAGGAAGCTTATGTAGTCGATGAGACGGCCGAAAGCGTTATCGAACGCGTCAGGGCTCGCACCATGATGCCGCGTAAAGACGAGCCCCAAGCGCCGCCTGTTGAAGATCCAGAGGTCGCCGCGGCAAAACTTGCAGACCTGGAGGAGCGCTTAAGGCCATTTATCGGCACCAACGTCCTCCCTGTGGGAGCAAAGACCTGGTAACGACATGGCAGACTCTCCCCATTTTGGCGCTAGCGCTTTTGCTCTGCTGGGCCTTCCCAGCGGCATCCGCTTCGTTAACGGTCAAAGACCTCTTGGAGCATCGAGACCAGTATCACCAACAGACGGTCTCCGTCACCGGCAAAATAGGCAGCCTTAAGATCCTCGCCGGCCCCCGCAATCTTCCCTTCTACACGTTCACCCTAAGGGACAAACTGGACAGTTCCGAGGACGTGACGGTGATCATGCAGGGCAAGCCAGAAGTTGCGAACGGCGATCATGTGTACGTCTATGGGGTCTTCGTCGCATCCCGGAAGGCCGGCCGGACCACCATTACGAACCGCATCGAGGCGACCCTTGTGGAGCAGCTGTATGACCAACGCCAGCCGCTCATTGGTTAACAAGACGTCTGCTTGACAGCTCTTCCCCCGGTTGATACAACCATTCGCACCCGACGGGGTTTGGCGGTGTAGCTCAGTTGGTAGAGCAGCGGACTCATAAGCCGCGGGTCGGGGGTTCGATACCCTCCACCGCCACCAACAATTCCCGCAACTTATAACTCTCCTGCTCCACACGCTTAACTTCAGGTTGCGCTGGGGTTGCGGATTAGCGGACAGGTGGCCGACTCTTGGCCCCTCTGTCCACCTCATCCCCTGTGTTTATGCGATTCCTGCATACATAGGGCCTATCCCTAGGCAACTCATAACCCGAAGGTCAAGGGTTCAAATCCATTCCCTACATAATTACGTATGTAAATACATGCAGCTGCATTGTCGGGTCGACTCTGACGAGCATCCCCCAAAAGAAATTTCCATTTTCCCTTCAGACATGTTCTACTTTCGCTGTAGCATCGCCCTCCAAGTTAGACGTCGAACCAACTCACGCTTTCTTCTGGGAAAGGGTGACGTCATCGTGGCTTCGTCGGTGGGATAGATGAAAATCCTGGCTCGTTCAGTGTTGATGCTCCTCGCGCTTGGATTCGCCACGTTCGGCGATCTGTTGGATTCTCCAAATGTGAACCCCGTTAATTTGGCAATAGCGGCTGACGACAGCGACGCCGACCTGAATAAAACTAAGTGCTGTTTCTTTTCTCAAGATGATGCCGCCCCTTTTGCGGCACCCCATGTGGGGAAGGCCGCGAGCATCCACATCCTTTCGCGCCTTCTAGACACCTCCTCGACCGCTCGTTACAAACTACTTTCCGTCTACCGCATCTGATCTCACCACAAGCTAACGTAGGTTTCTAATTTTTTCGGACGTCTGGTGAGTTCAATGACCACCAGCGTCCTTCTTCCCGTTGGCCATGGACATTATCGTGTGGCGTCTGAAAAAACGTATTTGGACTTCTCGCTCGTCGCCCGGCTCTTACTGGTCACGAGTTTCCGGACTCAGCGCTCCGATTCGGTCAAGCTGTGCCGCTGTACTCAGCGAGACTAAGGGGCCGATGGATGAATACGGGTTTTCTAGCCTGCGGAGTGACCTTTTTGCCATTCACCCCCCCGGCCTTCGCCGCGATCCCGGCATTGAAACGAACAAGGAGGGAGGAAGATGAACATCAGGACCATCCATAAGGTATTGGCATTGGTGACAATGGGGACATTGTTGGCCCCCCTATCAGGGAGAGCTGACACGATTTTATTTACGGACATATCAGACGTGGGCCCCTCCCTATCCACGGTGTCAACGACAGGTTCACGTGTAGTGACCGCTTCTTGCGACGGCGAGGTGTGCAGCGCAGTTATCGCACCTCCGGCGGGGGCCGTTCTCGATACCGGGAACCTTCCAGCCAGTGGCATTTTATGGATTTCTGATCAAGGAGGCATCTTAGTGGGTGACTCGTTAACTTTCATAGCAGTAGAGACCGGTGAGGGCGTAAGAATAAGCTCCGATACGGAGACGCAACTCAGCTGCGCAAGTGTTGGAGGTTGTAGTCTGGTTGAGACCGGTCTAGTTCAGCAGGTGGATCTCACCTGGAGGGACACACAGACCAGTAGTATCGTCGCGACCGATCATATCCAGTTCCAATCGGATCTAGACGGGCAGGTACCTGTACCTGTCCCCGAATCCTCCACCTGGCTGCTGTTCGGGTCTGGTGTGGCAGGGTTGATGTTGTGGAGGCAGCGGACCATACTCAAGTAAGGATCAGTGTTTTGATATTTCCAAAAATAATGGCGGGTCCTCTTCGTGTCACTCGCCCCATGGACAAGCCTAACCCCGACTCCTTTAGCCCGACTCTATCAGCCGGGACCCCTGCCCGTAGCCTGTGGGAGAGCGGGAGGCTTCTCAAGGGTATCCCCCGGTGGGGTTGCGGCAAAGTAGAACTACTAGGTTGCGCCTGGGTTGCGGAGTAGCGGACAGGTGGCCCACTTTCGGCCTACTCCTGTCAGCGTGATCTCCTTGCGATCCGCGCTATTCGCGGGTATCCTTAAAAGCCCCGGATGAGTAAGGGGTTCATGTTCAGCCTGATGAGGACATACATTTTACAAGGAGGGAGGCACGTCATGAATATCGGAGGATTTCTACCCAAACCGCTGTTCGTTCCTGTCTCACTTGCCGTGGGCGCCTTGCTGGGGTTGGGGCTGGTCGCTCTAGCAGTCCAAGCCGCCCAGGACACCAAGAAGATCGAGATCGTTATCAAGGACGGGACTGTAAAGTCACTCAGCGGTTACACGCTTACCGGAACGCTAACCGAGATCAGCGTCCGCAATGAAGACACCATGATCCACGGGTTCAATTCCTCGTTGTTCACACCTGACATGAAAGTCGAAATGTCTGGTGGCTCCCTCGCGCCGGGAAAGGGGCCGCACGTATACCGGGTGAACGCAGGAAAGACGTTGGTGCTGAAGTTCACCACGCCCCGTCTGGATGACAACCGGTCGTTCGCGTTTTGGTGCGACATACACCCCTCCATGAAGGGGGAAATGCTTGTCGTGGAGGTCACCGGGCCCGATGGTGGTTGATGAGACGGAGGCTACGGCCATCCGGCAGGATCACATCGGCCACCCTGACATAGCCATCCGTGGCACAGGGAAGCTTCCCAAGCCTATCCCCCCGGGGTGGGTGGGTTTATCGGAAGAAGGGATCGGAAGCGGGAAGCAGGTTGCGTGGGGTTGCGGATTAGCGGACAGGTGGCCGATTCTTGGCCCTCCCTGTCCACCTCATCCCCTGTGTTTATGCGATTCCTGTATACATAGGGCCTATCCCTAGGCAACTCATAAGCCGCGGGTCCCCCGTTCAATCCGGGGCACCGCCACCAAGGCTAGTTTAATGGTCGAGCCAGCCAAGTGCCGGTCGTGATGGCCCTGTCCGTTAAAGCGTATTCCCCGCACCCCATCCTGCTCGTCCCACATACAGTCCAGCCGGCCCATCACAAGACCCAAACTTGTATGGGTAATCAACAACGTCCTCCAGTGATCCGATTGCAACTCGTAGCCTGATACCCCAGGGCCGGGCCGTGGAATTAGCAGCAATTATTGTGGGCCAAGTCCTTGGGGCGTTTCTGTGGTCTTTTCTCAATGCAAAGATTCTTATATGGCGCGCTCTTAAAATAAAAAACTGGCCCATCCGTTTTCGAGACGCTTATAACGTTTCACTTAGAGCGAGCCTCATTGCCATAGTCTCGGGAGATATCGCACAAATCTTGGTTGTCTTTGCCGGTGGAAACAGTAAGAACCTTTTAGGTTACGTCGGCATGCTCTTTGGTATCGTGGCTTGGTGGTTTGCGCATTCACAGGCTTTGCTAAAGCTAGCTCCCGCTCCAATTACGCTTACTGGTAAAGAGGCAAGGTCTATTTCCGCCAACGTGTTTGCTTTTCTTTTCGGCGGCCTATTCCTTTTCGGCTGTGCAATCGCGCTAATCGTGGTAATCGTTATGGTGCTGTCGCCCGCGCCTAAGCCGATTACGCCACCGCAAATCCAGCGATTTTAAAGAAGCAGGGAGCAGTGGACAATTCGCCTTGGGTAAGGTCCACCACCACCATTTTCGCAGCTTCTAACTCCGCTCCTCCATCCCCTACCCTCAACTTCCGGTCTCTGTCACGGTTGGGCGCCTCCGGCGAAGCTCGTTCTACGCTATTCTCTGAACTGCTTCCCGCTGATGTTGCCTCGCGGGCTGCAGAACGGTAACATGGTGCGCACAAATCATAGAGGTTGATTCATGGGGTTCACCTCATACGATCCTGAAGGGTTTTTTGACGAAATGTTCGAGTCAGTAGGCCGGCCACGTCCGAGCGCCTTACGACTCATGCAGAAGATCCAGTCGCTCCCGGAGGGGGAGCTGAGGAAGCGTCAGCAGGCAGCCGAAGGCGCTCTGTTGGCGAAGGGGGTGACCTTTAGTGTGTACGGTGATCAGGCCGGAATTGAACGGATTTTCCCGTTTGATACGGTTCCACGCCTGGTCGAGGTGTCGGATTGGGACCGCATCGAGCGGGGGCTTCGCCAGCGGATCATGGCGCTTAATGCCTTTGTGGATGATATCTACCATGATCAGAAAATCCTGAAAGACGGCGTGCTGCCAAAAGAATTGGTCTACTCCAGCAAAGGGTTCCTCCCGCCGTGCATGGGACTGACTCCCCCGAAGCGAATCTGGTGTCATGTCTCCGGTATTGACTTGGTTCGGGACCGCGATGGCACGATTTACGTCTTGGAAGACAATCTCCGCTGTCCCTCCGGCGTGGCCTATGTGTTGGGAAACCGAAGGTTGATGAAAAGCACTTTCCCCGAACTGTTTGATGCTTTCCGCGTCCGCCCAGTGGACGACTATCCCAGCCGTCTGTTGGAAACGCTCCACTATCTATCCAATGTCCCCACACCGTCCGCCGTCATTCTCACCCCGGGAATCTACAATTCGGCCTACTTCGAGCACTCGTTTCTGGCTCAGCAAATGGGGGTGGAACTGGTTGAAGGGAGCGATCTGGTCGTCGTGGACGGGTCTGTCCAGATGCGAACCACCCGGGGATTTCAGCGTGTGGATGTGATCTACCGGCGGATCAATGACGAGTGCCTTGACCCGCAGGCCTTCAGCCCGGATTCCGTGCTGGGTGTTCCCGGGTTGATGGAGGTCTATCGGCAAGGGAGGGTGGCCCTCGCCAACGCCCCAGGCACCGGGATCGCCGATGATAAGGTTATCTATGCCTATGTTCCGAAGATCATCAAGTTCTACCTCGGAGAAGAGCCGATCCTCCCCAATGTTCCAACGTATATCTGCGACGATCCCCAGGACCGCGACTATGTGCTCAGTAATCTCGACAAGCTGGTCGTCAAGGTCGCCTCCGAATCGGGTGGCTATGGAATGATGATCGGCCCGTACGCCACGCAGCGCGAGCGCGAGGAGTGCGCCGAACGGATCAAGGCTGACCCTCGGAACTACCTCGCCCAACCCACACTGTCGCTTTCGCGGGTACCGTGCATCGTGGGCGATCATTTCGAAGGACGCCACGTTGACCTGCGTCCCTACATCTTATATGGAAAGGACATCTACATCACGCCGGGCGGTCTCACGCGCGTGGCACTCACCAAAGGCTCCCTGGTGGTCAATTCCTCTCAAGGCGGCGGGAGCAAGGATACCTGGGTCCTGTCCAAGGGAGCTATCCCGGGAGGGGGCAGTCCAGATCAGTCATGTTGAGTCGGGTTGCCAGCGGCATCTACTGGATGAACCGGTATATCGAGCGGGCGGAGAACGATGCCCGCTTTATCGAGGTCAATCTCAATTTGACGCTCGATCTCCCGGAGGAAACCGTCGAGCAGTGGGAGCCATTGATCATGACCTCCGGCGACCAGGATCTGTTCAGGGCGCAGTTTCGTGACGCTACCCCGGAAAACGTCATTTTCTTTCTCGCCGCCGATGCCAAAAACCCAAACTCCATTCTGTCATGCCTATATGCGGCGAGGGAGAACGCCAGATCGGTCCAGGAGGTGATTTCCTCGGAAATGTGGGAGCAAGTCAATCGCTTTTGCCTGACCGTCAAGGATGGCGTGTCCAGCGGGTTGGTCAAGCAGAATCCACACCGTTTTTTTACCGAGGTCAAGCAGGCCAGCCATCTGTTCGTCGGCATCACCGATGCCACCATGTCCCACGGCGAGGGCTGGCATTTCAGCCGACTGGGTCGCCTTCTCGAACGGGCCGACAAAACGTCGCGGATCCTCGATGTGAAATACTTCTTTGTGCTCCCCTCCGTGCGGGATGTCGGGACGTCTTTGGACGACATTCAGTGGGCGGCCCTGCTGAAGTCAGCCAGCGCTCTGGAGATGTATCGCAAACGGTATGGTCGGATCGCTCCCCAGCAGGTGGCTGAATTCCTGATCCTGGCCCCCGAGTTTCCGCGGGCCATCCAATATTGTCTGACCAAAGCTGCGGATTCCCTGCATGGCATCTCGGGCTCGGAAACCGGCGGGTACCAAAACGTCGCCGAAAAGCGCCTCGGCCAGCTTCACGCGGAGCTGGCCTATGCCGGCATCGAGGAGATTATGTCCGGTGGTCTGCACGAGTTCCTTGATCGTTTTCAAACTAAACTCAATCATGTCGGAGAGGCGATCGCTGAGACATTCTTCACGCTGCGCCCGGTGAAGACCACTCTCTTGCAACAGGAGGAACAGTGACCTACTGTGTCGGCGTCCTGTTGGAAGCGGGGTTGGTGCTCGCGTCGGATTCGCGCACTAATGCGGGGATGGACCAGATCGGCAGTTTCCGCAAGATGACGGTCTACGAACGCCCCGGTGACCTGGTGCTCGTGCTGCTGAGCTCCGGCAATCTATCCTTGACCCAGGCAGTGGTGAGTCAGTTGGAACAACGGGCGACCGAGAACCAACCGAGCCTCTTGACTGCTCCGTCCCTGTACCAGGCCGCGTGCCTGGTCGGGGAAACGTTGCGCGATGTACACACACGCGAGGGACCGTATCTGATCGAGCGCAACATCGATGCCAGCGCCGGTTTTATCCTCGGCGGGCAGATTGGCGGAGAGAAGCATCGTTTGTTCAACATCTACACGGAAGGGAATTTCATCGAGGCAACGCCGGACACGCCGTACTTCCAGAACGGAGAGATCAAATACGGAAAGCCGATCCTCGACCGCGTGATCACCAGTTCCACCACGCTGCTCGAGGCGGCGAAATGCGTGCTGGTTTCGTTCGAATCGACCATGCGTAGCAATATCTCCGTGGGTCCTCCAATCGACCTGCTCTGCTACGAACGGAACAGCCTCAAGGTGGGGATGCACAGGCGGATCATGGACCAGGACCCCTATTTCGAGTCAATCAAGCGCCAGTGGCAGGAAGGCTTGAGGCGGGTCTTGGGAGAGTTGCCGGATCCAAATTGGGAACGTTGAAGGCATGAGTATTCACATCGCGCTGAACCATAAAACCCATTACCGCTTTGATAGGCCTGTGAGCCTATCGCCGCATGAAGTCCGGTTGCGCCCCGCTCCGCATTGTCGCACGCGGATTCAAAGCTATTCGCTGAAAGTCCTCCCGGCCAATCATTTCATCAACTGGCAACAGGATCCATATGGCAACTATGTCGCACGCCTCGTCTTCATGGAGCGCTCCACCGAACTGGAGTTGGTTGTGGACCTGGTGGCCGACATGACGGTGATCAACCCGTTTGATTTCTTCGTCGAGGCATACGCCGAGCGGTTCCCGTTTACATATCCGCCGCAGGTGGCCAAAGAGCTGGCGCCGTTCCTTGAAATCGAGCCGTGCGGAGTCTTGCTTCACGCATGGCTGGCACAGTTTAAGGCTCGTCACCTTGGTGAGTCCAAGTACATCAATGACTTTCTTGTTCTGGTCAATCAAAGCGTACAGCGAGATATCGAATATATCGTCCGACTCGAGCCGGGTGTTCAGACCTGCGAAGAAACGCTGCAAAGGCGCCGGGCCTCGTGCCGGGATAGCGGCTGGCTGCTGGTGCAGATTCTTCGAAACCTGGGTCTCGCCGCCCGATTCGCGTCGGGGTATCTGATTCAACTTGCCCCCGATGTCAGGCCGCTCGACGGTCCTGCGGGGCCGAAGCAGGACTTCACGGATCTGCACGCCTGGGCCGAAGCGTACATCCCCGGGGCCGGCTGGATTGGGCTGGACGCCACTTCGGGATTACTGGCGGGCGAAGGGCACATCCCGCTCGCCTGCACGGCCTCTCCGATCAGCGCCGCCCCGGTGACGGGACTCACCGACGTGTGCGAGTCCGAGATGGACGTCTCCATGTCGGTCACTCGGATTCACGAAGATCCGCGCGTCACGAAGCCCTATAGCGAGACACAATGGCAGGCGATCGAGGCGCTGGGCCGTCAGGTGGACGCCGATTTACAGGCCGGTGACGTGCGTCTGACCATGGGAGGAGAGCCGACCTTCGTCTCGATCGACGACATGGACGGCGACGAGTGGACTATTGCCGCCCTCGGGCCCACCAAGCGTACGCTCGCAGGCGAGCTACTCAAGCGCCTGAAGCACCGCTTCGCTCCCGGCGCGCTGCTGCACTATGGGCAAGGCAAGTGGTATCCCGGCGAACCCTTGCCGCGCTGGGCGCTAGGTTGCTACTGGCGGGTGGATGGGCAGCCGACCTGGCACGACATCGCATTGATCGCGGATGAGGCGGTCAAGTATGGCTATACGGTCGGCCACGCGCAGAAATTTGTGACACGATTAGCTGAGCGCCTGAATGTGAGTCCCGACTTTGCCATCCCCGCGTACGAGGACGCATGGCATTACCTGAGGGAGGAACAACGCCTCCCGGTCAATGTGGACCCGCTTCAAAAAGATCTGAAGGATCCGGAGCAGCGCACGACCCTCGCGCGGCTTCTGGACCGTGGACTCGGTGAAGTCGCGGGCTATGTGCTGCCCTTGAAGGCGGTGGCCCCAGTCGGTCAGAGCGCGTCCACTTCACGCACAGCCATATGGCTCTCCGGTCCTTGGCCGCTGAAGCGTGGCCACCTGTACCTGTTGACCGGAGATTCGCCAATGGGGTACCGCCTGCCCCTGACGTCATTGCCGTGGGTCTCCCCTGAAGAGGCCGAGATCGAGCCCATACGGGACCCCCTGGAAACGCGCGGCCCTCTGGGCAAGACGGGCTATCCGGAGCGTACACCGGGGGAGCCACGCCAACTGTATATCGCTAAGGAGTTCGCCGGAGGCGAATCAGCCAAGGATGTAGTCCGCACGGCGCTGTGCGTGGAAGTTCGCCATGGTCGGCTCCACGTCTTTATGCCGCCGCAGGCCTTTCTTGAGGACTACTTGGAACTGATCGGCGCGGTGGAAGCGACCGCCACCGAGTTGAATACGCCGCTGTGGGTCGAAGGCTATCCCCCTCCCTACGATCCCCGGTTGCAAGTGTTTAAGGTGACCCCGGATCCGGGCGTGATCGAAGTCAACGTCCATCCCGCGAAGAACTGGGGGGAACTTGTCGCCAATACCCACATCCTCTACGAAGAAGCGCGCCTATCGCGACTCGGTACGGAAAAGTTCATGCTGGATGGGCGCCACACCGGTACCGGTGGCGGCAATCATATCACCTTGGGCGGCTCCACCCCGGCGGACAGTCCGATGCTGCGACGGCCGGATCTGCTCAAGAGCCTGGTCACCTATTGGCTGAACCACCCGGCTCTCTCATACCTGTTTTCCAGTATGTTCGTGGGGCCGACCAGCCAGGCACCTCGGGTAGACGAGGCGCGCCACGACAGCCTCTACGAGCTGGAGATCGCACTTCAGGAAATGGCGCACAAGCAGGTCGCCGGCCAGGAGACGCTCACGCCGTGGCTGGTAGACCGCCTGCTTCGCAATCTGTTGATTGACGTCACCGGAAATACCCACCGCGCCGAATTTTGCATTGACAAGCTCTACTCGCCGGATAGCGTCACGGGACGCTTGGGTCTTGTTGAATTCCGTGCTTTCGAAATGCCGCCACACTCACGCATGAGCTTGGTGCAAATGCTCTTGTTGCGGGCGCTGATCGCCCGTTTCTGGAAAGCGCCGTACCAGAGCCGGGTGGTAAATTGGGGAACCGAACTCCACGACCGGTTTTTGCTGCCCCATTTTGTAGCGCAGGACATGAACGACGTGGCGCTGGACCTGCAACAGGCGGGATACCTCGTTCAGTTTGATTGGTTCGCGCCATTTTTCGAATTCCGCTTTCCCCGATACGGCAGTGTCGTGTACGAAGGCGTTGAGCTGGAGCTGCGCCAGGCCATTGAACCGTGGCATGTGCTGGGAGAGGAAGTGGCGGCGGGCTCCACGGCCCGCTATGTCGATTCGTCAGTCGAACGCCTGCAGGTCAAGGTGAGGGGGATGATCGACACGCGTCACGTGGTCACGTGCAACGGCCGCTCGGTCCCGCTCCATCCCACCGGCACACGCGGCGAATTCGTCGCGGGGGTGCGTTACCGCGCGTGGCAGCCGCCGTCGGCTCTGCATCCCACCATCCCGGTGCATGCCCCGCTGATTTTCGATCTCGTCGACACCTGGAACGCGCGTGCCATTGGGGGATGCACCTACCATGTGGCCCATCCAGGTGGGCGGAATCCCACGACGTTTCCAGTCAATGCCAACGAAGCTGAAGCCAGACGCATCGCGCGCTTCTGGGACCACGGCCACACGCCCGGGCCGGTCACCGTGCAGCCGGAAGCGCGTACCCGCGACTTTCCTTTCACACTCGATTTGCGGCGCCAGCCCAGCCTTTGAGCTGTACTGCCACATCTCTGAGGGTGGATCCTAACACTGCAGGTTCTATGCTTGCTAAAAACCAGTAAGGAAAGGCTCTTCCGGTTCGCTAAGCCCAGCGATAAGTAGAAGCCTGCCCGCCTGAACTACCGATGCCCTCCGCCATGTCCTCCGCCGAAACTGAGCGCCCGACCTCCGCCATGTCCTCTGCCAAAGCCACGCTCTCCGCCAAAGCGATGCCCTCCGAAGTCCCCGCCGGGCCCGAACCGGGGGCTGTGCCCGAACCGGGGGCCGGGCCCGAACCGGGGACTGTGCCCAAACCGGGGGCCGGGCCCGAACCGGGGACTGTGCCCAAACCGGGGGCCGGGCCCGAACCGGGGGCCGGGCCCGAACCGGAACCCGAACCATGGTGGGTAGAGGTACACACCTGGTCCGTAAGGCGAATAATAGAACGGGTCATCGTAGGGAGGATATAGCGGCGGCGGAGCCGACTCGTAGACAGGCGGAGGTGGCGGCATGACTTGTTCGGGAACGGATGGCACAGGAGGACTCGGATAGGCTGGAGGCTCTGCACTCGGATAGTACGTTCCAGCAAACTCCTCGCAGTCGCCATATCCTTCAGGCTGGTTGGTCCAAACATCGCCGGTGGGGGTATGGCACCGCCAGACGGCAGCAAAGGCTGGACTTGTGGCCACCACCAACCCCACGCCGAAGAGAACGGCTATCAGTCGTGCCATATGCTACCCGTGGCGACCGCCACCGTGACTGCCAGAGTGCCCGGCGTGCGCAAAATGGCGGCCATGCTCAAAGTGTTCGCCGTGTCCACCCAAGCGAAAGTCGAACCCGAAGGTCACGGGCGGCGCGGCCGCATACGTGCTGGGACCGTAGGAATCAGATCCAGGATAGTACGGCGTAGGCGGATACGGATAGGCGTAAGCATACGGAGGCACCGGCTCCGGCGAAAGTTGATCGCCGAATCCCACGGCACAGGCCGACAGGCTGAACAAAAGGAGCGAGGTTGCGACAACGGCAAGTAAATTTCTCACGGGACTTGCCTCCTCCGCTGGTGACAGCGGCGTGATGTTCTATTAGATTAGTCGTGCGAAGGGACGGCAAGGTTACAAGCCACAAGTAAGCGATCTTGCAGGGGATACACGGATGCCGAGAATTAAAAGTTTCTAACAACGATTGGTTACTAGTGAAAAACGGAGGACGCGACCCCGTTAAAAATGATCTCAGAGGTTGATGATGAGAGAACGCTATCTTACAGTGAGGAAAAATATGAAGAATGAGGCTCTTGCAGTTGATAGGTGTTTTGACCTAGTATATCGCTGTGGCGATTCATTTCAGCATTTGGCTCAACTCCATCCTTCCTTCAACAGAAGTCTCAGGCTCCAAGCATGGCCTCTGGGTGTTGCTCATCGTCGGCATCGTGGGCATAGGACTCAGTCTTGTTCGGGTCATGTTCCAGTGGGCCGATGATCGACGCCGTCGCAGAGTCCGGAAAGCTGCCGCCCGGGGCAAGCGCTGGGCGGAAGCGCATATTGAAAAGCAGCAGCCCGGCTTAGATGTACCTTCAGAACTTAAAGCCGAGGGAAACCATGATCCCTCCATCGAGATTTTGCAGGGCCTTCCCCTGCTGATGACGAAGCCTGAGGATGCGCTCGACGAGCCACAACCTACAACAGCGGCATCGGGCGAAAGGACCTCCTAAGCGAAGTTCTGGTCATCCCGCGAAACTCTTGCCGACCTCAATGTTTCGCACAGTGGTCATTTCCGGATTCCACTATTCCGGACTTATTCGTGTTGAATGTGATGTAGCATCCGTTCTTTCGTTCCCAGAGCAGCGTGCTTTCGCCGGAAGACAGCGTGGCTTCACGAGTGGGCGTCCCCATGGAGGCAATCAGTTGCGTTTTGGATTTCCCGACCCATTGTTCCACCTCAACATTGTGATGGCTGGGTGGTAATGCCTTCTCCGTGCAACCCACCACGAAAAGAAGGACGAGGAACAAAAGAAGCTTGTGCCCTGCTGGATGTCGGACCTTTCGATCGAGTACCACCACCGGAATTCAGCCTCTAGGGTTCAGCCGACTTTATCTTCCCTCCGGTTTCCCCTCTTGACAATACCTCGTCTGCAGGAATAATTAAGGCTATGCCTGCGCGTCGACGCAAGACCTCGAAGAAAACTAAAGTCAAGGCTCGCGCTCATTCGTCGAAGACCGCACGGCCTCGCAAGACATCCACGGCAGCGTCTCGGCGGCGCAGCAAATCCGCTTCGAAGACTTCAGCAAGGCAGAAGGTCAAGTCCCGAAAGCCTTCTGCCCCACGCCAAGCTAAGCGAGCGGTTCCACAGAAACGAGCGATATCGCGACCTAAACCAGAGCGCCAGAGCCGTGAAATGACTCCCAAATATGACATGGTCGTAGAAGAGATAGAAATTACTTCCTCTCCGGAGAACCATCTGCAAACCGACCTCTGGGGCTTGGAGATTCCCAAGCCTTAGTTTTCCTGTGGCGGGACTGCTTTGCCGCCAGCTCGTGAACGCGGCGCTCGTCTTCCCAAAATTAAGAAGCTCGCTATCTAGCTCCTGCGGTTCGTACGTATGCTCTCTTGGCCCATACCCTGGAAAAGCACAGAAGTATGTGACATCATTGATATAAGATTATGACCTCAAGTATTGCGAACCGAGCGAGAGTGGTACGCGTCTTGCTCTCTACCTGGTATTGATGAGGCTTTAGAGAAGCCATGGAGACCATACAATGCACGCGTTGTGCGACGGACTATGTAAGGCAGTCACGCCGGGGTGGCACGATCGACCGCATCTTAAGCATGCTGCGCATGTCTCCTTTCCGATGTCAGCTCTGCACTCATCGTTTTTGGGTGATCCGATTGGGGCAAGACTTTGACGCAACCCCCAATGACGAGAAGCGCGAGTATCAACGTTTTGCTGTAGATATCCCGGCGACGTTTCAGGGAGAGCAGAACAGCGGGAAAGGCAGAATAACGACGCTCGCCATCCGCGGCGCCTGCCTTGAGACCGAATCCCGGCTGGAACATGGAGCGCGGCTGTCCCTCACCCTGACTCTCCCCGGGATGCATCCGCCGGTCGAGATCGAAACAGCGGTGGTACGAGCGGCGCTCGGCAAACGTTTCGGACTCGAATTTTTGGAGATCGACTCCCTGGATGACGAACGGTTGCGAAGTCATATCGAGACATTGATTGTGACAGGCCCCGGCGAATTGCGGAAGATGTACTTGAACCTGTGAGACACTCTTTATCCTTTGATCCTGTCGAAGGTCTTATGAGCATGCCCGACAACACGGCCAAGAAATATCGCTGCAAACGCTGCGCTATGCGGTTCGTTCGCCCCTCCCATAAGCAGAAGGCCTTCGAAAGCCTTTTAAGGTGCTTTTCCTTTTATCCCTTTCGGTGCCAGCTCTGCAGGCACAGATTTTATCTCATGCAGCAAGGGGGCATGCCAAAGACGAAGATGGAGAAGCGAGAATACCTGCGAGTACCGGTTATGTTCCCCGTGACATTTTCCGGAGAGAAATGTGACGGCGAGGGAACGCTGTCGAACTTCTCGATCCAGGGATGCACGATGGAGAGCAGCACCCGTCCGAGGAGCGGCTCTACGCTGAGCTTGACCTTCCAGACTGAAGAATATCGCCCTCCGATCACGATAGATCTCGCAGTTGTACGTTCCGGCCTGGGCAGACGATTTGGACTGGAATTTCTGAAAGTTCGCGCCGGCGACGAGGAACGGCTACGACGGGCGTATTACAAGCAAGCGAGCGCCGAATCTGTCGCCTAGATAACTCTTCCCGACAGTTTCCTAATCACTGGGCGGCTCAAAATGACCCGACGGTCGTGATTGCCAAGGCACCGTCGGCTGCTTCGACTGCTTCGCGAGGCTTCGCAAGCTCGCCTCTGCCGCACGCACAAGCTTAGGATCCGCATTTTGAAGGATCGCAGTCAGCAAGACATACATCTCCGGATCTCGACCGGCGACGCGCAGGACTTGTTCAATCACGGGATCGACGGAGTGCGCACGACCTGCATCTGTACCATCGTCGTCGGAGTCGGTTAAAAGGTCCAAGTGGCGGGGATCGGCATAGAGCCAGGAAACAGGGATTTCGAGCGCGGCGGCCAGTCCCTGGAGAATTGATACCGTAGGGTCCAGTTCCTTGGATTCAATCGACTCCAGCGTGCTCTCAGAGACAGCGGCTTTCAGCGCCAGCGCCGATACAGAATGCCCGCGGGAGATCCGCCAAGCCCGAACGTATGGGCCTATCGACATGGCGAAATCATAGCCAATCGAGGGCTGTAAGGGCAAGCCGATCAATGACTTCGGTCATTCCTGCTTGCTCAATGGTCGTCTCCATGCTATGTTGTCCCGCCGATGGACCTACGTGGGTATTCAGCGTTTCTTCTGGCCGGAATTCTATTCATTTTTACCGCATGCTCTGTGTTCACGCCCGCTCCAACCATCCGTCCCGCTCTTGCCGCCTCAGCCTGCAAACCGCCCATTGTGGCGCAGAACAACCAGGCCGGAATGGCCTTATATAAGGAACGCCGCTTCGAGGATGCAAAGGCAAAATTCCTCGAGGCCATTAAGGACGGCCCCAATTGCGCCGAGGCGCACTATAATTTAGGACTAGCGTTGTCGTATCTAGGGGTGAAGGAGGATGCGCGCGAGCACTTTCTACAAGCCGCGAATCTCGCCCCCGGCAACCAGATCATCTGGGATTCTCCGGCGTTGCATCCATACGGCGAGCCGCAGAAAGAAAAGAAACCGACCAAAGCAGCGACAGAACAAGCACCGGGAGCTTTTAGCAATCGGGGGCGGCCGGGTGGCTATTAAAACTTTCAGCAGCTAGAGACCGACTTTCGACTTAATCTCTTCCCGCACCTGGTCCTTCGCCTCCATCATCCAGGCTTCGAGTTTTTGAAACAGATACGCGTCGTTACCGGTAAAGGATAGGACCAGCAACTCCGTGGTCTTTTCGATCCGGCCTTCGTCCAAGACGATCGCCGCCTTCTGATCGGCGATCTTCCGTGTCAGCATTTGCATTAACTTCAGTTGTTGGCCGGGAGAGCCACCCGAAACCCCCAGGATTCTTTGCTGGAACGGCTCTAGTTCCGCCTTGATGTCGACGAACACACGCATGATCCTGGGAATCAACCACCCTTTCCGATTAACGAAAAAATCATAGGACAAGATCTCCCTGCCGGGCTCGCGGAACGGCCCGGCGGATATACTCACCTCATACTTCACTGTGGTCGGCTGAATCTCAGCCATGAGTAAGTGCTCCACTGCAGCTGAGTCTGCCCCGCTACGGAAGGCGATCAAAGATCGCGCCACACTATACGAAGGTCAGCCTCCCTTGTCAAAATAGAGACCGACACTGTCAGCGGCTGCTATGCCGTCCCGAATACAGTCGGGAATCCCTACGCCGCGATATCCCGCCCCGGCCAGAAAAACGCCTGGCAAATGTTCAAGTCTCTCGCCGATTGCCGCCAGCCGTTGGAGGTGCCCCACCTGATACTGGGGCATGGCCCGCGGCCAGCGGTGGACCCGAGCCAGCAGCGGGGTCTGGTCAATCCCGAGTATTTCGCGCAGCTCCGTGCGGACGAGGTCAATAAGCTCCGTATCGGTGCGGGCCAGGACGGCTTCTCGCCCCGCACCTCCTAAATAGCATCGCACTAGAACGGTGTCATGCGGCGCCCGATGCTCCCATTTTGAGGAAGTCCAGGTCGAAGCAATCAAAAGACGATTTTCGACGCGAGGCACCACAAATCCGTACCCATCAAGATCGTGATGAAGGTCCTGTTTCCGAAAAGCCAGAGACGCGGTAACACTGCTCGCGTACGGAATGCTCGCGAGCTGATCCGACAAACTTCGATCCAGCGGAGCCAGCAGGTCGGCTGCGCCATAGGCGGGAACCGTCAGCACCACGGCGTCGGCCGGCAACGAACGATCGGCCATCACGACTTCATACCCCTGCTCGCCGCGCTGGCGCAGTTCCCGCACGGACGCCTCTACACACACCGTTGTGCTCTCCAGCCTTTCCGCAAGCACATCGACCAGGTGACCGAGCCCCTCGCGCAGGGTGACGAACGGCGTCGCACTGGGGACCGCTTTTTCTTCTTTTGCGGCTTTCCACTTCGATACCAACAGAGCTCGCAAGAGACTCCCATGCTCGCGCTCCATTTCGCGAAAACGCGGAAAGGTCGCAAGCAGACTGAGTTGGTCGGCCGCCCCTGTATAGATGCCGGTCAACAGAGGCTCGACGATGCTGTCGAGCGCTTCCTTCCCCAGGCGTCGGCGAAAAAACGTGGCTAACGATTCATCCTCGTTGTGCCGGATTCGAGGGATGAAGAGCTCAGCTGCAAGCCGCAACTTGCCCGGCCAGGACAGCAGGGAAGTCCGCAAGAACGGTCCGAGTTTTGCCGGCACCCCCATGACGAGCCCCTGCGGCAATTCATGAAGCCGACCTCCAAGAAGTACAAAGGTCTTGCGATGCTCAGGATTGGTAGGAATCAGGCTCTCGGTCAAGCCGAGGCGGCGGCAAAGGTCGATCCCCCAGGGTTTTTGAGCCAAAAAAGATTCCGGCCCCGCCTCGATGACAAAGCCATTGGAGCGCTCCGTCAGGATTTTCCCGCCGAGCCTTGGAGAGGCCTCCACCAACGTGCACGTAAACGGCCTACCGGCCGAAGGATGTCGCCGTGCGTTTTCGTTCAACGCGTACGCGGCCGTCAGGCCGGTGATGCCTCCTCCGATGACGACGACATGACGCGGGACCGCGGGCATGCGCTCAGGCCGGGGCGAGGAAGCCGATCTCCTGGAGATGGGACTGGACGACGCTGGTAAGTGTCTCGACGAGCGGAGCGGTCGCGTTGAGCATGGGCGTCCGCTCGAGCCGGATGCCTTTCTGAGCCGCCAGTTTTTTGAACTCGATGTCGATGTCGTACAGGATCTCAACGTGATCCGAGACGAAGCCGATCGGTGCCAACAGGACCTGCCGATGCCCCGCCTGCTCAAGTTCCCCCAGCATCGTCTCTACCGTCGGCCCCAGCCAAGGCTCTTCTGAGCGTCCCTGGCTTTGGTAGGCGAACCGCCAGACCTCCGGCCTCACTTTTGCGGCCACGGCTTCGACCGTGGCCCGCACTTCCTGCGGATAGGGATCCTGGTTCTCCAGAATCCGCAAGGGAAGGCTGTGCGCGGTAAAGAGAATGGGAACAGTGCTGTCGGCCGGGAATTTCCTTCGGGTCTCCTCAATATTGGCCGCGATGGCTGCAATCAACAGTGGATGCGTGTTCCAACTCCGGACGCAGGTAAACGCGCTGGGCGCCGAAGATTGCGCCCGCGCTTCCTCTACCTTCCGGATATACGCGCCCACGGTCATCTGCGAGTTCTGAGGCGCCATGCAGACCCCGACGACCCTCCGGACGCCATCTTGCTCGATCTGACGATAGACCTCGCCGATTGAGGGATGCCAGTGCCTGAGCCCCACGTAGACATTCGCCTCCGTCCCTCCCTGGCGAAGGCGCCTCTTCAGCTTTCCGGCCAGCTCCCGGGTAATTGCCAGGACGGGGGACTTCCCGCCGGTGACTCGATAGCGCTCCGTGATCTCGTCAATGAGTACCGGCGGCGTCGGACGACCTCCTCGAAGATCCTGGAGATACGGTCCCACCGATTCCAGCGAGTCCGGCCCGCCCAATGCCATCAAGAGAACCCCGATCCGGTCCGCAGAGGAATCCGTCGCAGGCATTCCCGATTGACGATGCGACGAGGCTGCGCCTTTCATCCTCGACTGCTCAGCTTATGGACGAGATCGATCGTCGCTTGAACGTTCTCGATCGGCGTCCCAGGCAAAATGCCATGCCCCAGGTTGAAGATAAAGCCGGGACGCTCCCCTGCTTGCCGGAGAATCGCTTCCACCCGGCGCTCGATTTCGTGCAAAGGAGCGAAGAGAACGACGGGATCCAGATTGCCTTGGATCGCCACATCATCGCCGAGCCGGCGCCGCGCTTCATCCAACCGAATGCGCCAGTCCACACCGATCACGCTGCCGCCTGCCTGCTTCATCAGCTCGAGCAAGGTTGACGTGCCGGTCCCAAAATGAATGCACGGCACCTTCGTGGTCTTCAGTCCTTCGAAGATCACCTTTACGTGCGGCTGGACGTATTCCAGATAATCATCGGGGCTCAAGGCACCCACCCAGGAATCAAAAAGCTGGACGGCCTGGGCACCCGCTTCGACCTGGGCCTTGAGATAACCGACGATCACGCGCGCGAGCTTGTCCATGAGGCGGTGCCAGGCGTCCGGCGCGTGATACATGAAGCGCTTGGTCTCGATAAAATTCCTTGAGGAGCCGCCTTCGATGAGATAGCTGGCAAGTGTAAAGGGGGCGCCGGCAAACCCGATCAACGGGACCCGCCCGGATAGAGCTTTTTGGGCCAACCGAATCGCGTCGTACACGAACCGTAGTCCATCCGGCTGCACCGGCTTCAAGGCGTCCACTGCGGCTTTGTCCCTGACGGGATTGGAGATAACGGGCCCCTCGTCCGCAAGAAACGCCAACTGCGCCCCCATCGGTTCGAGCGGCAGCAAAATGTCAGCGAAAATGATCGCGGCATCCAGCGGAAAACGGTCGATTGGCTGGAGAGTTACCTGCGCGGCCAGCTCCGGTATCTTACAGACTTCAAGGATGGAATGACCTGCACGAACTTGCCGGTATTCCTCCATGTAGCGCCCCGCCTGGCGCATGAACCAGACCGGCACACAGTCCGTCGGTTCCCGCCGGCACGCTTTGAGAAATCGTTCGTTCATATAATTTCGGCATTCTAGGTGCTTACTGGAAAGGCTGTCAAATCACCGTTCCTTGACAGCTCCAGGCCCATGGCTCAGGATCGCTTCGCATGACGCGGGAAACTCTGCGTATAGGGATCAGCCAGTGCCTCTTGGGCGATAAGGTCCGATACGACGGCGGGCACAAACGCGACAACTTTCTAATTGAGGCTCTGGGCCGGCACGTGGAGTGGGTTCCCGTGTGCCCGGAAGCGGAGCTCGGCCTTGGCACCCCGCGCGAGCCTATGCGGCTCGTCGGCGATCTCCAAGCGCCGCGCCTGGTTACAATCACCACAGGAATAGATCACACCGACGCGATGAACGGCTTCGCACGACAGCGAATCCGTCAACTGAAAGCGCTGGACCTCTCAGGCTATGTCTTCAAAGCCGACTCACCGAGTTGCGGCATGACGCAGGTTCCTCTCCTCAACCAAGACATAGAAACGAACGACGGAGTCGGCCTTTTCGTACGGGCATTTATAGAGTATTTCCCCTTGATCCCAATAGAAGAGGAAAGCCGCCTGCACGATCTGCAAGCCGTGAACAGGTTTCTGGAACGTGTCTTGGCCTACCGCAGAAGCCGGTGAGTCGAGTGCTATACTAATCACGTCGCATTGTATTTCCTTACCGTGCGCCCCCGAGGCTGCGCGTCTCGTGCAGGAGGATGATATGTTCGGTCCGATTACAATTCCATTCGGGGCCAAAATGCTGTTCAACACCGTGAAGCTCAAACCCGGTGTCACATTCGACGATGTGGAGCTGGCGGTTGGGGAAATGTGCAGTGTCGTCAAGGAAACCTATGGCGGCGACAAAGGAGGATTCATCGCCGGTCAGGTATTCAAGTTCTCCGGCTTTATCTCCGCCGAAGGATCTCTCAGTGGATCCAGGACTGCGGACGATCATTATGCAATCGTGACGTATTGGCACTCCTTTGAGGATCACGAAAAATCCCATGCCGACGAAGTCTTTAACAGCAAGTTCGCCGCGTTGGCCGCAATGTGCTCAGAGACCAAGGAACTGGGGTACGATATGCTCTGGCAGGGCACGGCGAAGGGCTGATAAGGCCGGCTCTTTAGTTTACGCGGGCCTTGTCGCCTGCGCTCCGGGGTCCTGCCGGCCAACAGCCCAGACGTGCTCAGACGGCTTCCCCGTTGCAGCCCCGCAGACTCGGGTGTGCCGTCTTCTGCTCCGCCTGGGCGCCAGTTGGCCGTCACCCCTGTGCCGCCGGCGACATCGGCGCCACCCACTCAGATCCTCGAAATTTGAAAATAAATCTGTCCCAGATTCTTCAGATTCTTCTTAGACGGAGCTCCCGGCGGCGGCTCCCGATGCCCAGGCCCACTGGAAATTATACCCGCCGAGGCGGCCCGTCACATCGACGACTTCCCCAATGAAGAATAAACCGGGTACCTTCTTTGCCTCCATTGTCTGAGAAGACAGCTCGTCTGTATCGACACCACCGCGCGTGACCTCGGCCTTGCGAAACCCTTCGGTGCCGCTGGGTGTGACCGTCCAGCGTTGTACGGCGCGCACGAGGTCTTGAATCTGCCGGTCTGGCAGCCGGGCCACCGGACCAGCGATCCCCGCCCGCTCGCAAAGCCTTTCGGCCCAGCGCCGCGGCACATGTTCACCAAGCAATGTCTTCGGTTCCGCCCGTGCGCCCGCCTTGCGCTGGGCCGCAAGCCAGGTACCGAGGTCACTGTCCGGGAGAAGATCGATGGTGATTGTTTCGCCCGGATGCCAGTCGAGCGAGGCCTGCAAAATCGCAGGGCCGCTTAGTCCGGTGTGGGTGACGAGGACATTCTCACGGAACGAGACGCCATTGCAGGTGACGAGTGCCTCGGTGGCGACTCCGGCCAACCCCTGGATGGCCTCGCGGTCGGCGCCATCGACGATGACCGCAACGAGCGCCGGAGCGGGGTCCACGATACCAAGCCCGAATTGGCGGGCGAGACGGTAGCCCAGATCCGTCGCCCCGGTCTTGGCATAGGACAGGCCACCGGTGGCCACCACGAGGGCGCTGCACGCGAAGGCGTCGAGACCTGTTTCCACCACAAAGCCGTCCCCCTCGCGCACGGCATCGATGCGGCTGCCGACGATGAACTCCGCGCCTGCTCTCCCGCATTCTACCAGCAGCATGTCGACGATCTGCTGTGCCGAGCCGTCGCAAAAGAGCTGTCCGAGCTTCTTCTCGTGATAGGCAATACCGTGTTCACGGACCATCCGGATGAAGTCGAGCGGCGTAAAGCGCGCGAGCGCCGACTTGCAGAAATGGGGATTGGCAGACACGTAGGCGGTCGGGTCGGTGTGTACGTTGGTGAAGTTGCAGCGCCCTCCACCAGAGATTAAGATTTTCTTGCCGATTCGCTGCGCGTGCTCGAGCAGAGCCACCCGCCGGCCCCGGCGGCCGGCGTGGATCGCGCACATCATGCCGGCGCCACCAGCGCCGATGATAATCACATCGTACTGCCGCACGGGTAACAGGAGCCTCAAGAGGTCATTTCTGGGGGTTCGCTTCGCGCATGAGCAAGCCGGTGGTGGAAACGCGTACCTCGAGCTCAACGGGCCGCGTCGCCGGCATGAACGTCGCCGAACCATATTCCGCATCGAGCAGCGGAGCAAGGAATGCGTAGCGCCGGCGCAGCCCGAAAAGGTCCACCAGCCTGTCCTGACCGAGTGAGTAGACGGTCCGGACGGCAGAGCGTTCCTGCTCAATGGCATGGTAGCGTCCCGCCACGCGGTCGAGTTCGTAGACGGTGTGCAGGCCAAGCACGTTCGCAAGCGGCTTCCACTTGAGAATGTGCGCGTCGACGTAGATCTCGTCTCCGGCGAGCTCGAAAGTTGTCTCGCGTCCGTCGGGAAAGCGGACCGTAGCCGCGAAGCGTTGCGGCCCTTGAGGTTGCACAGAGAGATGCGCTGCGACGTCCTCGCGCGTCAATGCCAGATAACCTTGGATACCGATGCCGATCGTGCCCGCGAGCCCCCCGAGCGAAAGTAAGAGCAGCCCGGCAAACGTCCGAAGAGCAAATCGCCGCGGTCTCCTCCGCATGAGCGCCGCAAGCCCAGCTAGAATCAGGATCGCGCCGAGCGCGCCCAACGTGACGGCAGCGAGAAAAAACGGCGAGGTTGCTAGTTCTGATGACATGGCCGAAACGATTATCTGTCCCGCCTAGTCCTAGGAATCTCAGAAAATCGAGTCTGCTCCTAATTACTTGCTCTCGCAGCTAACTCAGACGGCCCTGTCCTGATTATCTGCCGCCCGGCAGACTTACAGCGATGACCGTGCCGTTGCCGAACCCATTGAAGCGGAGTGAATAAACCCCTTCCCTCAATCTTCCGCTCCTCAGGCGTAAGACATTTCCGTTGGCCGTTTGTTCTATGTTGTCAGCAGAAGTAATAACATTCCCATTCTCATCTATTAATTGCGCCTGCAGTCTGTTGCCCGTTTTAATCTGAATTGGAATGTCGACGACATTGGCTTCGCCAGCGTGATAAAAATAGTAATCCTGTACCGGGACCTTATCTTTGTTCCGGTAGGGCGGATCTATAACAACTTCCTCTCCGTGCGACAAGATTCCAAGATTGCACGCAATGCATTCTTTTATCAGTTCCCACTTTTTCTTGGGTCCGTCTCGGTAGCAATCGCTATCAAACCCCAGGTAATAGGTGATTTGCATATCGTAATCGAGAACCTGCCCCGGGAAGGCAGGAGAAATCGCGATGGCAAAATTGCTGGTGACACTCTGAAATGGAACGCTCAAATACGACGCATTCGAGTAAGTCTTTACCACAGCGCCATTGTTATAAATTTTTGCATTGACACTGTTGGTGAAATTGAAGGCAAAACCAGGTTTAACGCATTTACCGCCAAAAGGGTTTTGAACATCGGGGGGTGTGATTTTGAAATAATCCACATCGTTAAAAGGAAAAATATTCAATCCGGTGATTTTTATTTGAGGATACTTGGTGTTAGTGGACCAGGGGTATATGCCCTTGCCTACCACAATCTTTCCCGCCATGCCCGTACCTAGCGGAGTCGCTCCTGCCAAGGTGTTGTTGTTGTTGGGAGATGCAGGGTTGGGATTGCCGCCGGTGGTGTCGAAGATATCAGGTTTTTTAGGTTGGGTGTAGGGGCAAAGGTTGACCGCACACCAAGCCTTGGTTACCTGACCCACTTCCTGTGAATTAATTCCGTAAAGATCTTCTGCCGCGCGAATCGTGCCCTCGCGGGAAGCCTTGTAGTCCGAACTGGAGTTTAGATACTGCGTAAGGGCCCGATAAGCGATCTTGCCGGATTTCTGGATGCCGATGCCGGCAATGGAGTATTGGATGCCGGTTTCACTGTTTGTCCCCGTGTCACCATCGGTGAGCAAATAAAACCAATGATTTTGCACGTTGCCGTTCACGTGCGGATCAATGGTCGTAGTTGGGCTCGTAGTTTGCCAGAATTTTCCCTGATAGGTATCCGGCCCCGAAAAAGTCTTTGGGTTTTTAAAATCCCTACAGATAGCTCCTCCGGTGCAACCTTTCTGGTCTCCGATGACCCAGTCCGGATTCAGATTTTTCTCCTCCCAACGCTCGACCATCTGACCGAGAATATCGGAAAACGATTCGTTGAGTGCCGCCGATTCTTTTGTTACGTCGTATCCAAGTTTGGCGGTCGACTCGATAAGACTATGACCGTACTCATGCCCCACAATATCTACAGTATTGTAATCATCATTGTCGCTGTTGGTGCTGCCGAAGCCGATTCGTATCACGCCCCCACCGCCTGAAGCATTATTGGGAGTCAGATTCCCATTTTTATCTTTGAGATTAGGGTCATTGTAAATAATCATGTTGCTGTTTTTGTTGTCATAACTGGTTCTGTTATGAACCAGTCGAAAATAATCATAGGTGATGTCTAAAGCCCAATAAGAAGTGACCAATGACCGGTTGTTACCATTCCAGTTGTTATCGTCGTCGGAGACATCAACTTTCTTGCTGCTGCTATCCAACAATACTGCGTTTAACTCGTTGCCGTTACAGTCATTTGTAAGATAAAAACGGTTGTTCGTATTTTTGGTGTTAAACGGCTGATTGCCCCTGAATGTAGTATCTCCGGTGCCGCCGGCACAGTCCCCGAACAACGGCAGCTCTTTGATCACAGAACCATCGGAGGCATTCACATAGACTTGTTTGGAGCGCTCAAGCGGAAGCACGTACGCCTTGAACATCCAGGCCAACACCCATTCTTGCGAATCGGTGTTCGGTTTTTGAGCAAAAATCAATGTACCCTTAGGACGATACCCGGGCTGAGTAGCTGATGGTTCCATATTTGCCAAGTCTTTTACGAGGTCATCTTCGCGGAGGAAACGATCTGATAAAACGCGCTCCCTTACAGTTCTGAGCGCCTGCTCTTCTGAAATCAGAGGGGTGGTCTGTTTGGGAGCAAAATTCGTGGCAAGACTGCCGTTCGCTGTCAACGCGCGGTTGTTCTTGGCATGCACGATAAATTCCGCGTTCTCAACAGGGACCCGTCTGAAAAATTGCTTGTACCTGTAGTGGACCATTCCCAGCTCATCTTTTTCCTCGGAACCAATGACCATCTCGGTACCAGGAGCAAGTTGAAAGAGAGGGGCATAATCTTTAAAAATGGTCTTCGGGTTGACGTTTGCGCTTTCTTTGAATGTAATCCACCCCGGGGTAGTACTGGGTTCAGTGATGTCCCAAATGTTTTTAGATCGCTGGCAGGCAATAAGGAGGCAGACGGAAACCAATATAAGCAGAAGCGAAAAATGTTGGGCGCGTACCGACTTAATAGACCTCCGAGTTCGCTTTGTCTTCACAGCAGCCTCCTCACAATATAAGAACCCTGGTTTTTGCCCGAGCAGTATAAGGTCCCGTGATACTCCTGGCAAGGATCAAGGTAGGTTGTTTTAACTCGTTTAGCGGGTGGCGCCGAGCGGGACCTTGGCGGAGCACAGCGCGACTTGCTTGCCCTTGGCGGCACGGGAAGGGGCGCGTCTCGGCGCGCCTGGGGTCTGGGCGGGTGAGAACGGTGAGCACGTCAGGGAGCTCGGTGACAGGACCCACTCGTTCGAGATCCTTCGCTTCGCTCAGGATGACACATCAAGACCAGGATGACAGATCAAGAAAGGGGACAGGCAACTTTTCGAGGGACAAGAACGAAAAGTAGCCAGTCCCCTGCTAGACCCAATCTGAATCGGCGCGGGATTTGGCAGGCGCGGCGGGCATCGCCGACAAGCGTTCAGCGATCGCGGCGAGCTCGGCTTGCAGCGCGCCTTCTTCCTTGGCGGAGGCGATGCGGGCGGCGCCTTCCGGCAGTTCGATGCGGTAGTGATTCTCGCGGTCCGAGAACCATTCGAAGTACGGATGCGGCGGAAGGTGCGGATGCGGATCGAATGACATCAAGCTGACGGCGCCGGTTTGCGGATTCTCCATCTCCCCCAGAACGTGACCGGCCACGTCATCGTCCTCAAAGGACGGATTGCTGAAGATGATCAGCTTTCCTTGAATCTCTCCCTTGAAATCCCCGCGCAAAAAGAACTCAACGGGACCCATCGCGGCGAAGGTGATCCGGCCTACCACTCGGCCGGGGACTCGGTTGTCTAGGAAACCGTCTTTGACCCAGCGGGCGTTGCCGAACTTCTGTGCCACGACCGTGATTCGAAGTCGATCAGTCGGGAATGAGCTGCCACTCGTCCTTCTCGATCCAGACCGGCTTGCCTGTTTCGAGTTTCTTCACGTCCTCTTTTTCAAACAACCGCAGGTAGCGCTTGATGCGCTCTTCATCGTCAATACGCTCCTGTTGCATCATCCCGTTCGGCAGTTTGAATTTATGCAGCAACATCGGCATCTTAGAAAATCTCCTCAAGCCCTAATGATCGCACCTTTGATCGCTCAGGAACACTACAGAAGGCCCCTGGCTGGTGTCAAGCGCTGGTGGATTTATACGAGTCCGGCACACTATAATAGCCTTCTCAGCACAAGAAGGAGTCGCCATGCCACTGTACGAATACCATTGTGAAGGCTGCGGAAAAGATTTTGAAGAGCAACAGTCGTTGAGCTTTACTGCTGCCGAGACCGAGTGCCCTTACTGCTATACCAAGAAGGCCAGCCGCAAAATCTCCTCTTTCTCCTCTTCGATTAAGGGGCCGACGCGCAAGCCACGATCGTCCGATATCAAGGCCGAACAGGCGATTCGGAGAATCGAACAGTCCACCACCAGACTTCCACCGCCCTTCGGAAAGCGCGGAGATTATGAGCCGACGCCATAGCCATGGGAAAACGGCGCGTCTATTCTAACGCCACTTGGCCGAGACCTCGTGGCTACCGAAGCGCGCCCGAAGGGAAAAGGGTCGGTCTTGGCCGACCCAGGGCGGGAGGGTGAAATGGTGGGCGGGTGCAATGGACAAAAGAGGCATTCCACGGGGAAAAGAGTATGCCTTGGCAGGTTGACCCGTCGAAAAGACCAGTGCTACCATCGGCTCCAACTCTCCGCAATGCTAACAGGGCGTAGGCCAGTGGAAAGGAGACATCATGACTAAGGTCGCCGCAATCCTTGGCTCCTCCGTACTATTCCTATCGTTTATTCCATTCATCCATGCCGATGTGAACATTCCTGGGCTGGGTTCAGGCGCCTACGATGTGCCCTCGGTGGGCGGCCCCGGAGACAAGGTGGAGAAAGCGCCGAATTGCGAAACCCATCTGCGCCCCACGATTACCAAGGTCACGCCGGACCCCGTCAAGCCTGGTGAAAAGATCACCATCAAGGGCGAAAATTTTCAGAGCAAGGACTGCTTTCAAGATGTGTCCTTCGGAACCCGCGGCGGCGCTCGCTCCGACAGCAAAATCTCATTCAAATACATCGATGAGTCCACCGTCGAGGCCATCGTGCCGGAATTAAAGCCGGGGTTATCTCCTGTCAATGTCGTGACCCCCGGAGGCAGCGCGCAACAGATCCTGCTCATCCAGGGTAAAGACGGGGGCTCCTCAAAGTAAGTACCCGATCCTCTCGAACACTTGCCTGCTCGCCCGCTCTGCGTCACGATGCCGACTGCTCGACTTGCCGTAGGGCCTGTGCTACCCTTGGCGCCCATTTTATGGTGATGTTGCCCCGTGTTTAAAAAAATCCTAGTTGCCAATCGCGGCGAGATCGCCATGCGGATCATCCGGGCCTGCCGGGAACTCGCCATCCGCACCGCGGCCATCTATGCCGAGTGCGAGTCGACGGCAATTTATGTGAAAAAGGCCGACGAGTCACATCTCATCGGACCCGGACCGGTTCAGGGGTTCCTCGACATGCAGGGGATTGTCAACCTGGCGAAGCGAGTGGGCGCGGACGGCATTCATCCGGGGTACGGGTTCCTCTCGGAAAATGCCGAATTCGCCAGCCTCTGCGAAGCCTCAGGAATCGCTTTCATTGGGCCCTCCCCTGAAGCCATTCGCCTCATGGGGAACAAGGTGCACGCCCGTGAGATCGCTCGAAAGGCCGGCGTGCCGATCGTTCCCGGAACGGATAGCGGCATAAAGAATCCCACCGAGGCGGTCAGCTTCGCAGAGCGAGTCGGCTACCCAATCATGGTCAAAGCCTCTATGGGGGGTGGCGGGCGAGGCCTCCGGGTCGTCCGCAGCGGCGAAGAGTTGCTCGTGCATATGGAATCGGCCCGGCGTGAGGCCTTTTCCGCGTTCGGCGATGGCGAAGTGTTTCTCGAGAAATACATCGAGCGGCCCCATCACATCGAATTTCAAATTCTCGCCGACAAGCATGGCAATATCATTCACCTCGGCGAGCGCGACTGCTCGATTCAACGCCGCCATCAAAAATTGATCGAGATTGCCCCGTCGTTGATCCTCGACGATGAATTACGAGCAGAGATGGGAGAGGCGGCGATTGCCATCGCAAAGGCGGTCAACTATGACAATGCCGGCACGGTCGAGTTTCTCCTGGATCAGGATCGGCACTATTACTTCATCGAAATGAACACCCGGATACAGGTCGAGCACACCATCACCGAGCAGATTACGGCCATTGACCTGGTGCGGTCACAAATCACGATTGCGGCAGGGCAACCCCTGGAGATTCACCAATGGGATGTCACGCTGCAGGGCCATGCCATTCAGTGCCGGATCAATGCGGAAGATCCTCGCAATCTGTTTCGTCCGTGCACCGGCACCATCACCGCCTATTACTCGCCGGGTGGCATCGGAGTACGCATCGACGGTGCGGTCTACAAGGACTACACGCTCCCGCCCTATTATGACGCCTTGCTCGCCAAGCTTGTGGTTCGAGGACGGACCTGGGAAGAGACGGTCAGTCGCGCCCATCGGTCTTTGGAGGAGTACGTGCTTCGGGGCATCAAGACGACCATTCCATTTATGATGCGAATCATGGAAGATCCAGATTTCCAGGCGGGCCGCTTCGATACGAGCTATCTGGATACTCACCCTGATCTGTTCAACTACGAGGACGCGACAGATCCCGAGGATCTGGTCCTGGCGATTTCCGCTGCCATTGTGGCCTACGAAGGGCTCTAGGTGAAAAAAGCTCCGAAAGGTAAGCCCCGCCCGCGAGCGGCCGCCAAGCCGGCTTCCCGACGACCTCCTCCGTTGCCGATACGCACGACCGGCAAGGCCCGAAGGAAACCCGGGGCCGCAATCCTCGAATTAGAACCGGCGCCACCCAAGCGCCTGCTCCTGACCGACGTGGCGCTCCGCGATGGCCATCAGTCCCTGCTCGCGACCCGGATGCGAACCGAGGATCTTCTCCCCATCGCGGAACGGTTGGACAAAGTAGGCTATTGGTCGCTTGAGGCCTGGGGAGGCGCCACCTTCGATACCTGTCTGCGCTTCCTGAAAGAAGATCCATGGGAACGGCTGCGCGCGCTCAAGCGGGCTATGCCGCACACCCGCCTTCAGATGCTCTTGCGAGGGCAGAATCTCGTTGGGTACCGCCATTACCCGGACGATGTCGTGAATGCCTTCGTCGAGCGTGCGGCGACAAACGGCGTGGACGTGTTCAGGGTATTTGATGCCTTGAACGATATCCGCAATATGGAAGCGGCCATGACAGCCGTCCGGCGTGCCGGCAAGCACCTTGAAGCCTCGATCTGTTACACCACCAGTCCCGTCCACACGCTCAAACGATTCATCGAAATCGCCAAGCGCCTCGAAGACCTCGGCACCGATACACTGTGCATCAAGGACATGGCCGGACTCCTGGCGCCGATGGACGCATACCGCCTAGTGCGCGGGCTCAAGGCCGCGGTAGGGGTGCCGATTCACCTGCACAGCCACTATACCTCCGGCATGGCGTCGTGCAGCGCCCTCATGGCGATCATGGGGGGCCTGGACATGTTGGATACCGCGCTCTCGCCGCTGTCCGGTGGTACCTCCCATCCGCCGACCGAAACTTTCGTGGCGATGCTTGGCGGCACTCCCTACGATACCCGACTGGATCTCACCATGTTTCCGCCGATCGCCGAAGAATTGCGAGTGGCCCGGAAAAAATATCACCAGTTCGAAAGCGACTTCGCCGGAATTGACTGCGAAATACTCATTTCCCAGATTCCCGGCGGCATGCTCTCGAATCTGGCCGCGCAACTTGCTGAGCAGAACGCCCTGCACCAGATCAAGGCGGTTCTGCAAGAAGTTCCGGACGTCCGCAAGGATTTCGGGTATCCGCCCCTGGTAACGCCATCAAGTCAGATCGTGGGCACGCAGGCGACGCTGAATGTCCTGACCGGCGAGCGCTACAAGGTCATCACGACTGAGACCCGGCATTACTTTAAGGGCCTCTACGGGAGGCCGCCCGGTCCAGTCGATGAAACCATCCGCCGGCGGGCGCTGGGTAATGAGCGGGTGATCAACGAGCGGCCTGCCGACCTCCTCGAGCCCGAAATGCCGAAGGCGCGGCGGGACGCGGGAGACAAGGCCCAGAGTCAGGAGGACCTTCTCTCGTTCGCCCTGTTCCCGGCCGTTGCCAATGATTTCTTCGAGGAGCGGGCCCGCGGCGAGCTCACACCGGAACCATTGGCGCCCCTCCCGACCAAGGGGCCCGCGGTGGCTCACGAGTTGAAGCTGGCGCCGCTTGAGTTCAAGGTCACTGTCCATGGCGAGAGCTATCACATCAAGGTATCAGGGTCCGGCCGAAAAGCGGATGGCACCAAGCCGTACTACATCAAGGTCAACGACCGCCTGGAGGAAGTGCATCTGGAGCCATTGGTCGAGGTTCTGACCGGCGCTCCCGAGGTCCCCGAAACGGGAGGACCCAAAACTCCGCGCCGGCCGAAACCCAAAGCGCCCGGTGATGTCGCCACGCCCATGCCCGGCAAGATCGTCCGAGTGGCGGTCACAGAGGGCCAGGTCGTGAAAAAGGATGAGCTGGTGCTGATTGTGGAAGCGATGAAAATGGAAAACCAGGTGCACGCGCCCATCGCCGGCACAGTGAAAACCCTGTACGTGGGAGAAGGCGACGACATCAAGCCGGACGAAACGCTGCTCGTCATCGAATGAAAACCGGGTCAGTGCCGATTAAACTGTCGTCGCTCCTGTGGGATGAAACTCTTCCTCCCTCTCGGCAATCTCAGTGGCTCGATTAATCGACTCCGACCCCATTTTTACCTATCCCCTCGACCGCTATCCGATTCAGACCGTTTCCGCCGATGGTCACACGACGGCCTTTGTCAGGTTCGGTGAAGGCCCGCCGCTCGTGCTGTTGCACGGTTATGCAGGCGCCATGTGGAACTGGGAGCGCCAGATCGAGGCGCTTGGGAAACGATTTACTGTTTTTGCTCCCGATTTAATCGGTCATGGAGTGTCGGCGAAGCCGCGCATACCCTATACCCCTGTCACCTATCTCAACTGGTTGGAAGGCTTTCTTACAGCCGTCGGCATCGCGCGCGCGGACTTTGTCGGAAACTCCATGGGCTGTGGCCTCATTCTGGCAATGGCGATAGCACACCCTGAGAGAGTGCGCCGCATGGTATTGATCTCCGGCTTTCCGGCTCAGGTGCTCAATCAAACTAGTGGGTCACATCTAAAGTGGTTGTGGAAGCTGCGGATGGGATTTTTGTTCGGTCTCGGCTACCGGTTGCTGGGTCGGCGAGCCTTGCGAAAATTCCTGCGCGGTATCATATGGGACCCGCAACACGTCACTCCCGCCATGATCGAGCGGACGTACCGGCTTCGAAAGGACCATGGCAAACCTTGGCCGCTGTGGTCCTCGCTCCGGCGGGTTGAGAATTGGGAAACAGACTTTGCACCTCGCCTTGGCGAGGTTACCGCTCCTCTACTCATTCTCTGGGGCCAAAACGATCGCTTTTTTCCGCCTGCCGTCGGCGAAGGTTTGCACCGCTCGATTCCAGGCTCCCAGTTGACGATGATTCCGAATGCCGGTCATCTTCCAATGTGGGAACAACCGGATCTCGTGAACCGTCTTATTCTGGAATTCCTTAAGGGGCAGAATTCTTGACCTTTACCCGACGGATGGACTAGAGTATCCACGTAATGGTCTCTCCTCACTTTCATCCACGTGACCTTCCAGCGAGCGCTTTGCCGAAGCCTCAATCCCCAGGAGTTATTAAGCTGAACGCATATTGCACCCGCCCACCCCAGGCGCGCCGAGACGCGCCCCTTCCCGGCCATGCGTGAGTTTGATCTGCTGGTCATCGGCAGCGGTCCCGCAGGGCAGAAGGCGGCGATCCAGGCGGCTAAGCTGCGAAAGCGCGTTGCCGTCATCGAAAAGGAATCTGTCCTCGGCGGGACGTGCGTCAACACCGGCACGCTCCCGAGCAAGACTCTGAAGGACGCGATATTCTACTTACACGGATTTAAGCTTCGCTCCTTCCCCAACATCTCGTACTCTCTCAAAAAGAGCTTGACCCTGCGGGACCTGATGGCGCGAAAGGACCTTGTCGTCAAACATGAGTTGGACGTCATCGCCAACCAGCTTGACCGGAACAGCATCGAGGTCATCTATGGTGTCGCGTCATTCGTCAACGCGCACACCCTGCAAGTAACGAATCCGAACGGCGACATTGACATGCTTCAGGCGGACTTTATAGTGATCGGGACCGGGTCGCGGCCGCGCCGTCCCGGCAACATTCCCTTCAATGACCGGACCGTGTGTGACTCCGACTCGATCCTGTCCACGGAGGCCATTCCTAAAAGCATGATCGTCATGGGCGGCGGTGTCGTGGGCTGCGAGTACGCGTCGATGTTTGCGGCCTTCGGCATCAAGGTAACCTTGCTGGATCGCCGGACGGACCTATTACGGTTCGTCGACCAGGAGATCGTACAAGCCCTTGTCTATCACATGCGGACGAATGGCGTGACGGTCCGCCTTGGGGAGGAGCTCGAGGAGGTCGCCATCGATGAGCGCGGGCGGGTGGTGACGAGCTTGAAGAGCGGAAAGAGCGTGGTGACCGATATGTTGCTCTTCGCCATGGGGCGGATTGCGAACACGGACTCCCTGAATCTCGCCGCCGCCGGGCTTAGTGTAGACAAGCAGGGGCAACTTCAAGTCAACGAGTACTACCAAACGGAGATACCGCACATCTATGCCGCCGGCGACGTGATCGGCTTTCCGGCCTTGGCCGCCACCTCCATGGAACAGGGCCGCCTGGCGACCTGCCATGCCTTCAAGGTCATCCAATCCCAGATCCCCAAAGTGTGGCCCTACGGCATCTACACGATCCCGGAAATCTCGACCGTCGGCAAGACCGAAGAAGAGCTTACGGCCGCGGCGATTCCCTATGAGGTGGGGCGGGCGTTTTACAAGGAGATCGCCCGCGGCCAAATCATCGGGGATCTCGAAGGTTTGATGAAGCTCATTTTCCACCGGGACAACCTGCAGCTGCTCGGCGTCCACATCATCGGAGACGGCGCTACCGAACTTGTCCATATTGGGCAAGCCGTGTTGACGTATGGCGGCAGTGTGGATTTTTTCGTCCAAAACGTCTTCAACTACCCGACCCTTGCGGAATGCTACCGCACCGCCGCGCTCGACGGTATAAACCGGCTTGGCCGCAACTGATAAGTCCCCTCCTTTGTAAGGAGGGGAAGGGGAGGTAGAAGTTCACACCCTCTACCCCACCCTGCCTCCCCTTACAAAGGGGAGGAACCACCAAGGAGCACATCGTGGTTCGTGAAGAGAAAACCTTCAACTTGAGATTGACGTTAGAAGCCGAGTTTCCCGACGACTACGAAGGAGACGAGGACGAGTATAAATGGGTGAGAGAATGGGAACAGGACCTGAAGCCGGGGCTCCTGAAGCTAATATTTGATTCACTGCGCAAGCACTCCTCCTGGAAAGCGCATGTCCGCAATCGAGGCGCCTCCCCATTGGATGAAATCGAAATCGCCCTGGTGAAGAGCTTTTAGGATAAGAAAACGGGTCAAACCCCGATACGCAAGGGGGTCAGACCCTTATTGGTCGCGATAGATCCGAAGGTAAGGATTCGCGTGGAAGATCACGTTGTCTTCCTGAATGACTTCGTTGCCATTGATGCCGTCCTCTTCGGGATCCTTCCATAAGGCCCGGCCCCACCAGATCAAAAAGGGATGCGGCGCCAGCTCGTAGGCTGTCTCGCCGTTCGGTTGCATGATTACCCGCATCACCTTACGGCCGGTCGCATAATCCACCACATTCGGGTCTTTCGTGGCATAGAGCTCGATAAACAGCTCAAGGCGGTTGTCGAAGACTTCCGCAATGCGAAATTCAGCCGATGGGACCACTGGCAGCTTTCGCTGCTGTTCTGCCCCGAAAGCAGACGCGATCCCCGCCAGAAGAAGGCCCACCAGGAGCGCCCATCGCATACGCCGAGTGTACCATAGGGCGTTCCCTCTTGCGTCTGACTCTTGGGTTTCGCTAAGGTTGGCCTCCACACCACCGCGCGCGTGGAAAATGATATGACCTTTAGCCAGCACCTGCGGTCGCTCGCTCAGCCCATCTGGGGCGCTCAGCTCAGGCACCCCTTCGTGGTCGGCCTCGGCAATGGCACCCTGCCCGAGAGAAAATTCAAATACTACATCTTGCAGGACGGCCGCTTTCTGGGCGACCTCGCCCGCGTGTTTGCGATTTCCGCGGTGAAGGCCCCCGACGCAGATTCGGCGATACGATTCGCAAAGCTTGTCGAGGAAACCTTGGTCGTCGAGCGCTCGTTGCACGAGAATTATGGAAAACGATGGAGTCTGTCCAGGAAGCACATGGCCGAAGTGCCGATGGCCCCCACGAACTATGCCTATACGCGCCATATGCTCCAGGTCGCCGAGAACAATTCGGCTCTCGCGGCGACGGTAGTTGCCTTACCCTGCGCGTGGATTTATTGTGTCGTCGGTCAGCATCTGTTGCGGAAAGGGGCGCCGCCCAAATCGCATCCGTACCGTGATTGGTTGATGCTGTACGCCTCGCCGGAATTTGCAGCGGTCGGCCGCTGGATGCGCGAGAGAGTTGACTGCTGGGCCAAGGCCGCAAGCGATGAGGAACGCCGGCGCCTGGAGGAAGTCTTCATCATTAGCTCGCGCTATGAATGGATGTTCTGGGAGATGGCCTGGAAGGAGGAGGCGTGGCCGGTGTGAATGCCCTGAGGTGGGGGTCCTGTCGCCGAGCAGCCCTGCTCTCCTCGCTCCGCGAAGCGCAAGCAAGTCGCTGCGGGACCAGGGCGCCCGCTCGGCGCCACCCCATCATTTTAAATCACACTTCCACGAATGGGAGGAGAGCAGCAAGAAAGTGCGTTGGAGGGATCCGGTCAACGCCACCCGCGCAGGAAAGTATCCGGCCACTCTGTGTGAATGGGTGGAAGAAGACGGCCTGCTCGGCACCACCCGGCCATTTTGAATCACACCGCCACGCAGGGGATGAGGGTGATAAAAGAGGCGAAGGGCACCGGGTCAGTGTCTATCCCCAGTAAGACGCGGTGCTGGTGGAGCGGAGAGGATTCTCTCTACTGTGAATATCACGATAAGGAGTGGGGGCTTCCGGTTCATGACGATCGCAAGATATTCGAGATGCTGATCCTGGAGGGCTTCCAGGCGGGACTGAGCTGGATTACCATCTTGAGAAAGCGCGATAACTTTCGCAAGGCGTTCAAGAACTTCGATGCGCGTAAGATCGCCAGATTTAATCACGCGGATGTCGCGCGCTTGATGAACGATCAGGGTATCATTCGCAATCGCTTGAAAATCGAAGGCGCCATCACCAACGCGCGTCGTTTTCTCGAGGTGCAGAAAGAGTTCGGCAGCTTTGATCAGTATATCTGGCGCTTCACTGGTAACCGGACATTGCGCCATCGCAAGGGACTGACCAGGAAAACCATGAAGGCGACTTCACCGGAATCCGCCGCCCTGTCCAAGGACTTGAAGCAACGTGGCTTCAAGTTTGTCGGACCCACGGTCTGCTACGCGCACATGCAGGCAACCGGCATGGTGGATGATCACGTGGTAGGATGCTTTAAATATCGAAAGCGAAACAGATAAGGAGCGGGTCCTGTCACCGCATCACCCTGACGTGCTCAGAGCCTTTCGCCGTTGCAGCCCCGCAGACTCGGCTGTAGGCTCTTGCGCTCCGCCAGGGGCCTATGCGGTGCCACCCGTTTATTTTAATCGGAGCTATTCATGAAGCAGGTTTTAACGATAGCCGGCTCGGATTCGGGCGGAGGCGCCGGTATTCAGGCTGACATCAAGGCGATGTCGGCCAATGGCGTGTTCGCGATGTCGGCGATCACCGCGGTCACCGCTCAGAATACCGAAGAAGTGACCGATGTCTTTGAACTTCCACTGTCGATCATCGCGGCTCAGATCGATGCTGTCTTTGACGATTTCGACGTGGCCGCGGTCAAGACCGGCATGCTCTCTTCCGCCGAGATAGTAAAGGTCGTCGCCAAGTTGCTCAAACCTCAGAACGTGACCAATCTCGTTGTGGACCCGGTCATGATCGCCAAGAGCGGGCATCGACTTTTAAAGCCCGACGCCGTCGAAGCCCTGATGCACGAGCTTATTCCGCTGGCGCTCGTGGTCACGCCGAACATTCATGAAGCGCAACAGCTGTCAGGGATCGAGATTAAGACTCTCAATGACGCTCGGAGAGCGGCCAAGATCATTCACCGTCTCGGATGCCGGCACGTGCTGATTAAAGGCGGGCATCTCTTAGAGGACCGGGCGACAGACCTGCTGTATGACGGGCGATTTTTCGAACTTTTAAAATCCGAGTTTATCGACACTCCCCACACCCATGGGACCGGATGCACCTTTGCCTCGGCAATCGCGGCCCACCTGGCGCGCGGCAAGCCGCTGACTCAGGCTGTCACCGCCGCCAAGGCGTACCTCACCGAGGCCATCCGCCACGGCCTTTCGATCGGTCACGGCAAGGGACCGACCAATCACTTCTATTTCTTGAAATCCTGATGGCTTCTTAGCTGGAGCGGCAGCGGTCGAGGAGACGTTGCAGTTCCTGTTTCATCCGAGCGGCGGGAAGGTGTATCCGATCGGCGTGGCCGGGCAGGACCCATTCAAACCGATGATCCAGGAGGCGTGCCGTCGATCGGCGTAAGATTTCCTCGTTCCATACGTAGACAGTCGCCAACCGAAGCCCGTTTACATCGCGATCCCATCCCATGTGATCTCCTGTAAAGAGGTAGCGATCGGCGTAAAGGAGGGCAATACTTCCTTGAGTGTGCCCGGGGACGGGAATGATCCGGAACTCCGGACCAACCTCAACGGCGTCCAGGCCCTCGATAATCCATTCCGCGCCGGGTTCCGCGTCAGCATCAGCACCGTGAATGATTCGTGTCGCGCCGAACTGTGCTGCATAGCGCCCGGCATCGGCCACATCGTCCTCGTGCGTCAGGAAGATATACTTGATTCCGCCCATCCGCTCGAAGGCGGTGACCAGATGGCGCACATAGCGCGGCGAATCGATCAGCCAATTGCCGTCGGGATGCCGGAGGAAATAGCTGTTGGCGCCGAACGATTTTTCGGAATTGAAGCCGTTGTAGTAAATGTGGTTGTCGAGCTTCAGCGGAAAGCTGGCGACGGCCTGTTGCATCTGGGCTTTGTCGCCCTGAATTGTCCCAATGGAGCCCACTGGACATGCGACAAGCGCCTGGTAAGCGGCATGGACTTCGGCGTCGCCGACCGGTTGTCGATAGACCGAGGAAAAGTCATCATTCTCGGCAAACGTGGCCGGTGCCAACTGCCGGCAGGTATCACAGTTAATGCAGGTGGAATCTACAAAGAAGTTATCCCCGACGTTGTTGGCCAGCCGTTTGTTTTTATTCGCCATCTAATTAGACCCTGAACCTATCATACACTGCATCGCTCCCCCGCACCACTGACTCATGTTACAATTCTCCGACCATGACCACCCTTGAGCAGACTCTCCCATTTACCGACTCTTCCGGCCATCAGATCTCCGGTATTCTTGCGAAGCCGGCAGGCGGCACCGACCGTCTCGCCGTCCTCTGCCATGGCTTCCTTTCCAACAAGAACAGCGCGACGAACAGGGCCTTAACAGCAATGTTGCTTCCGCAAGGGATTGCGACCTTACGATTTGATTTCTTCGGCCACGGCGACAGCGAAGGCCCGTTCGAAAAACTCACCGTGGGGATAGCTGTACAGCAAACGCTGGCTGCCTTAGGGCTCGCCGGCTCGCACGGGTATCAAAAGATTGGCTTGGTGGGGTCAAGCTTCGGAGGGTTGGTGGCGATCCTCGCCGCTGGACAATTTGTGACGCCAGCCGGCCAAGATCCCCCGGCTAGGCTGACCTGCTTGGCTCTGAAATGCCCGGTGTCTGACCTCGCCGTGATGCTCCGGGACGAATTCGGGACGACCGAGATGCGCCAGTGGCAGAGGACGAATACTATCCCGAATATCACCGGCAAGCCGGGCCGTATTCCTCTTCTGTTTTCGTTCTATGAGGATTGTGCTCACCACGTCGCGTATGAAGCGCCAAAAGCCATGACCCTTCCCACCTTAATCGTCCACGGAGACGCCGATGCATGCGTACCGGTCGCCCAGAGCCTGCGGCTACAGGAATTCCTCGGAGGCAATACCTCCTTGGTCGTGCTCGCGGGCGCCGATCATCATTTTTCGCAACCCGCGCACTTTCGGGAAATGACCGAGCATATGGGCCGGTGGATCGCAGATCATGTCAATTAAAACGCGGCGCCGCCAAGACGGCACCGCTACGGAACTACCTGTAAAACGCAGCGCCGACAAGGCGGCGCTGCTACGGGCTACCTGAACAACCAGACGAACTCTGCCGTGACCAAAAGGTTGTTTACTCCGTGAGCAAGGATGGCCGGCCACAGGCTGCGCGTTCGTTCGTACGCGACCGCCCAAAGGATGCCGCTCCAAAACACCGATGCCAACCCGAGCGTGCCGTAGCCATGCACCGTTGCAAAGCATCCGGCGCTTAGGAGGGCGGCCGGCCCCACGCCCAGTTTTGTTCGAAGAGTTCCGTAGAGGATACCGCGAAAGGCCACTTCTTCGACCAACGGTGCCCAGACGATACTGTCCACGGCAGCTCCGAAGACTGCCATCCAAGATCCCCACAACAGATCTTCCAATAGCCCATCCGTCCAGTCGGTCTTGAGATGAAAAGTGGAGACGAACAGGGCGATCGTTAACTCTCCGAGGATCGAGAGGGCGACCAAGATAACCGTCGTTCTGCTTAAGCGAGCAGAGTCAGGTGGCGGTCGTAACCCCAGGACGGCGCCGAGCGACAGACCGCGCTGGCCGAGATACTTCATGGTCAACCAGAGAATCGGCGTGCCGGAGAGCAGGGTAATCACGCCGCTGAGGGGGTTGGGGTCTGGCAAGAAATAAGAGATCACCCCGCTGATGACGAGAAACCCCAGGACGCCGCGGATAAACAGCGCATAGCCGTCCCGAAAACCCCAAGGAGCCGGTAGAGTCGCGGTTCCAAGCAAGACGTCCGATGGATGAGTCCGCGTCGGTGGGCCCACGGGAAAAGGGTCGGTCCTATGGGACGGAAAGCCTGTCTCGGCAGGCTTGGGGAGGGTGGGTGCAATGTCCGACCCGGGCTGGGAGGGTGTAATAGTGGGTGAGACGGGAAAAGGGTCGGTCTTGGCCGACCCGGGGTGGGTGGGTGAAATGGTGGAAGGGTGTACTGGCCGGGCGCGATAACGAGTGTAGTAGCGAACCAGGAAGATGAGTCCGGCAATCAGCACTACGAGTTCAGCGATCGCGAGCGCACGTCGTCGCTCAAGGAAAACCACACCGCGGCGGAGAATCGCGCCATTGGCCTCGGCGGCCGTTGCCTGATCCCCGATCCCCTTCGCGATGCGCGCCGTAAGGATATCGGCAAACCATCCCGGAGACAGATCATCCTCAATCTCGGAAAGCAGACGCTCGCCCAGACTGGCAGCCGGCGGCGATCCGAGATAAGCCGCCCGGACCCATTCAAACATCCGGGCCATGACTTCTCCCTGATACTGCCATGGAATAATGGTCGCGCTTACACGATCCGCTCGACCGGCTTCGGCCAAGAGGATCACCCTGTAGAGCTGGACCTCGGGGGATTCAACTTCTCGGCTCAGGTCATCATACCATCTGATGGATTGCGCCAAACTGTCCTCATCGCCGGCAAAAAACCGGTCCAGGGCGCGCTCCCACGCCGGGGCCGTGTCCAACGCGCGGCGCACGTCCATCTCGCGACTGACGAGCCGCTCCAGGTCTTCCTCGGGTCGCTCCAACGACCCAATGTGGGTACCGGGGGAAAGCAAAAGCATGCTCATGGCAAACATCGCCACCAGCACCGACGAGATGATCGTACCGGCGAGGGAGAAGGCCGCGTGAGCCGCGGAAGGAACTCCCGCAGCCACCGGTCGCGGCGAACCGTACCGATCGGGATCGCTCTGAATCGGTGGAGGAAGGCCGTCGGAAGGGGTAGTCGTCATCAGCGGCGGCAGTATAACATCGGTCTCCAGGAATTGCTCCGTGCCTGGCATAGACGGTTGGCATAGGGCCAGCCGAGCGCTATAATAGCGCCCTTGTTGGTCCGATTTTCGTTGTTTACATCAGACACCTGAGAAGGATCCTGTTCATGCCACGTCCTGTTGGCGAACTCGCCCCGCCACCTAGACTCCTGTTAGGGCCCGGCCCGAGCATGGTTCACCCCCGAGTGCTGCGGGCTATGAGCACTCCTTTGCTAGGCCACCTCGATCCGGACTTTCTCGGAATAATGAACGAGGTGCAAGCCCAACTACGCCACGTATTCCGGACGACGAACGTCTTTACCATCGCGCTCTCTGGCACAGGCTCAGCCGGCATGGAGGCGACCATCGTCAACCTGATTGAGCCGGGGGACACTGTGATCGTCGGCATCAATGGAGTATTCGGCGGCCGCATGGCGGACGTTGTGGAGCGATGCGGAGGAATTCCGATCAAAATTGAAGCTGCCTGGGGCAACGTGTTCGATGCGCAACAGATCGAGGACGCGCTGCGGCGCCCGGGAGGCGTCAAGGCAGTCGCCTTGGTGCATGCCGAGACGTCGACCGGAGCCCATCAGCCCCTCGAAGGACTCGGTGCTCTTTGCCATCGATACGGAGCGTTACTGGTAGTTGACGCGGTCACGTCCCTTGCGGGGGTTCCACTGGAAACGGATGCCTGGGAGATCGACGCGTGCTTCAGCGGCACGCAAAAGTGCTTGAGCTGTCCGCCGGGACTCTCTCCCCTGACGTTCAGTACCCGCGCCTTGGAGGTCGTGAAGACCAGAAAGCGCAAGGTGCAGAGTTGGTATCTCGATCTGTCACTTATCGCGGACTATTGGGCCGAGGGCAAGCGCGCGTATCATCATACTGCCCCCATCAGCATGATCTATGCGCTTCGAGAAGCCCTGCGACTCGTGCTTGAAGAGGGCCTTGAGGCCCGCTTCGCGCGCCACCGTCGCAACAGCGCGGCACTGGTCGCCGGCCTAGCGACCTTCGGTTGTGCTCTTCAGGCCCAGGAAGGGCATAGCCTGTCCACTCTCAATTGCGTCACGGTCCCCCAGAACACGGATGAGGCGCTGATTCGCAAGTCGCTTCTGGCCGAATTCGGCATTGAAATCGGCGGTGGCTTGGGGCCGCTCGCGGGAAAAGTCTGGCGAATCGGACTTATGGGTGAATCTTCGCGCCAGGAACATGTGATGGCACTCTTGTCGGCGTTGGAGCAGATCGTCGGCCGGCATAGGGGACGGAAACCACCGGGCGACGCATTAACGGCCGCTCTGCAAGCCTATGCGAGCTGCGCATAAGGCGTGAAACGAGCGTATATGGCTCCCTTCGTCCTGCAAAAGACGCTGAATCGGCAGCCGCGTGTTCCCTATACCTGGCTTCCTCATCTCATTATCTTCATGACGAGCGTCACGCTTCTCATCGGTTTCATCGCGCTCCGTTATCTCGAAGACCGGCTGATTGCTGCAAAGGGCGAAAATCTAGCTCTGGCCGCCGCGGACATTGCCGACAAGCTGGACCTCCTCCTCTTTGAACGCTATGCCGATATCCAAATCCTCTCGCGTCTAACGGTGTTTCAGGGCAATGACACCCAAGCAAAAAACGACATCCTCGACATGTTTAGGCAATCCTACCCGATGTATCATTGGTTAGGAGTGACCGATGCCCGCGGCCGGATCCTGGTCAGCACCGATCCCAGCAGAGTCGGACAGGACCGCAGCAATCACGAATGGTTTCAGCAAGTGCGGGATCGAGGCGAACTCCATGTGCGGGACGCGCAAATGTCGGAAGACTCGGGCGGCGTATGGGCGGTAGGGTTTAGCGCTCCTGTTGTGGATCGCCAAGGAAAATTTCTGGGCGTCATCTCCACTCGAGTTGGGCTGCCGGCTTTGGAGGACATCTTCGCGCGGACCATTCGGGAGTTTCAGATACAGCAAGGCTCGTCGGACTCAATCGAGTACGAATTTCTCACCCGGGATGGCGACCTCATCGTGGATTCGATCTTAAGGCAGCAAGGCAAGGTCAATCTCCTGCACATGGCGCTACCGTCCGCACTGTTTACCGGATCGGCGCAGCCAGGCTACGTGGAGGAACAACATCTGCGGCGTCATGTGCCGGTCGTCACCGGTTACGCTCAGACCGAAGGGCATGGAACGTTTACGGGCCTGCACTGGCGGATCCTGGTGCGCATGGACCGAAGCACGATTCTAATGCCGATCCGGACCGTTCTCAGGATGCTCGGGCTGGCAGGGATCGTCGTGGTGTTGCCCCTCCTCGGAGTGTTGCTCTGGACAACCGGGCGTTTGAGGGCCGAATGGAGACAATCCCAGGAGGAGTGTGCGCGGGCGACGGCCGCGGAGTCAGCTTTGCAGCTCCGTGATCGAGCCATTGCGGCCAGCAGCAATGGGATCTTCATCACTGATCCCAAGCAACCCGGAAGTCCCATTATCTTCGCCAATTCCGCCTTCGAACGTCTTACGGGCTACGCCGCGAAGGACATCCTCGGATACACCTATCGATTTCTCCAGGGACCGGATACCGATCCGAAGGCGTTCGTTGAAATTCGCCGGGCGCTCCGTGAAAACCGCGAATGCCGGGTGGTAATGAAGAATTACGGAAAGGATGGGTCAGCGCGGTGGAACGACGTGATGATCGCGCCGATACACTCCCCCATGGGGGAGGTCACACATTTTGTGGGGGTGCTGACGGACATCACCGACCGAAAACACGCCGAAGAGGTGCTGAAACGGCTGCGCGTTCAAAATGAAATGATCTTGAATTCGGCGGGGGAAGGGATCTACGGCATGGATCGAACCGGCAACACGACGTTCGTAAATCCCGCGGCGGCGAAAATGCTCGGCTGGCAAGTCCATGAGCTGCTCGGTCGACCGATCCACAGAGTGGCTCACCACTCGAAAGAGGACGGCAGTAACTATCCCGAGGCGTCGTGCCCCATTTTATCGTCGGCCCGCGAGGGCGGGGTCCATCGGGCGGCCGACGAGGTGTTTTGGCGGAAAGACGGGAGGAGCTTTCCAGTCGAATACATCACCAATCCTATCCACGAAGGCGGCTCAATTATAGGAGCTGTCGTCACCTTCACCGATATTACGGAGCGGAAGAAGGCGGAGGAGATCCGCTCGCGGCTCTTGGAGCAGGTGATTTCCGCGCAAGAAGAGGAACGGGGTCGGATTGCCAGAGAATTGCATGACGAGACCGGTCAGTCCTTGACGGCGCTCCTCGTAGGCTTGAAGACCCTGGAGGCCGCGCATTCGTTGCAAGAGGCCAAAGGTTTGGCGGAATCATTGCGGGCGGTCGCCTCGGTGGCTCTCCATGAAGTCGGTCGATTGGCCTGGGGCCTGCGGCCGAGCGTGCTGGATGACCTGGGACTTCTGGCCACCCTGGAGCGGTATGTGGCGGAATATGCCGATTCATACGCGCTCACTGTGGATCTCAAGACCAAAGGCTTCGGCGCTGCCCGCCTGCCGTTCTTTATTGAAACCACGCTGTACCGGATCACCCAAGAAGCGTTGACCAACGTTGTCAAGCATGCGGCAGCACACAGTGTCCGCATCATCGTGGAGCGTGATGATTCCTCCGTCCAGATGGTCGTCGAAGACGATGGACAGGGCTTTGATGTCGAGGCAACCCTGCGCACGCCGGGCACATCTAAAGGCCTGGGACTGCACGGGATGCAGGAGCGCGCCACACTCCTGAGCGGCACAGTCACAATTCGATCCAAGCCGGGCCACGGTACGGCGATCAAGGTACGGATCCCATTAGCGAAGGAAACCCATGCAGAAGATTCGCGTCGTCATTGCGGATGATCATGCGGTTCTAAGGGCCGGACTCCGGATGCTGATCAACACGCAGCCGGATATGATTGTCGTGGCGGAAGCCGGCGATGGTCTGGAAGCGGTGCGCCAGGCGACCGAGACCAAGCCGGATGTCGTCGTCATGGACATTACGATGCCGGTCATGGGGGGGATTCAGGCGATCGAACAGATTCGGCAGGCACTTCCACAGACCCAGATTCTAGTGCTCACGATGCATGACGATACGGCCTACCTGCGCTCGGCGCTTGCTGCCGGTGCGTCCGGCTATGTCGTGAAGAAATCGGCGGACTCTGAACTGATCTCCGCCATCACGGCCGTTCATCGAGGGCAGATGTTCGTGGATCTGGCGTCATCCAGCGGCGCAATACAGGAAGCCCTGCTCAACCGACCCAGCAAGGAATCCAGCCGGTCCGGCGACCCCAGGAGCCTTCTTAGCCAACGGGAAAAAGCGGTTCTGACGCTGGTCGCCGAAGGATACACGAACCAACAGGTTGCGGATCGCCTCTGCCTTAGCGTGAAAACCATCGAAACCTATCGGATGCGGCTGGCAGAAAAGCTGGGACTGCGAACCCGCGCGGATCTCACACGCTATGCGCTCGAAATCGGGCTGATCGGGCCGGGCAAGTTTCCGCATGAAGCGAGTTCGGTCTGAATCTGTCAAGTTTTCAACGGTATTTTAAGGTTTTGACTATCGAGCCGGGTTTTATTAGGATACGCAAAAAAGATTCACGATTAAGCCTCTTACGAAAGGAGTCGAAGTATGCCGTGGGGATTGCATACCAAAGATACGCCAGGGAAAGGCCGGGTGCTCGTCGTCGATGACGAAAAGAATATTCGAGACCTGGTTCGCATGACGCTGACAAAAGCCGGCTACGATGTCGTGGAGGCTGAAGACGGCGGCAAGGCGGCTGAAATGCTCAGGAAGGACGACAATCCGCTGATGGTGGACGTGATTACATGCGATATCCGCATGCCTAAAGTGAACGGAGTGGAAGCCATCGCTTTCTTTCGCAAGGAATTTCCATCTGTCCCCGTAGTGGTCATCACCGGATTTCCCGAGACTGATATGGCCGTGTCACTGTTCAAGCAGGGTGTGGTGGATTACGTGGCCAAGCCGATCCAAGCGGAGAAGCTACTCGCTGTCGTTGCAAAAGCGATGGAACAACGCATCGCGCTTAAGGGCTAGTTCGCCAGCAGGCGGATTGCCTTCGCGGGGTGGGTGGTAAATCATCCCGTCATCGGCATGTCATGGGCGGTTCCTCCAAGATTCGAATCGTGGTCGTCGGAGCAGGAACCGTCGGCAGTTCCCTGCTCGAACTCCTGAAGAGCGAACGGGGCGTCGAAGTCGTCGGCATTACGGATATCGACCCGCAGGCCCCGGGGTTTCGCCTCGCCCAGCTGTTCGGAATTCCCCATGGCACAGATACCCGCAAGCTCCTCGCTCAGCACCGTCCGGACTTAATCATCAATGCCACTAACGATCCGGCGATGGAAACCGATCTTCAGCTACATAAACCCGAGCATGCCCAAGTGTTGGGCCAGATGGCGTCTCGCTTACTCGGCGGTCTGGCGCAACATGAGCGGGAATTGCGCGAACACTTGATTCAGACGGAGAAGATGGCAACGATTGGCACGCTCGTCGCCGGTATCTCCCATGAAATCAATAATCCGCTCTATATCATGATGGGGTTTTCAGAACACGTTCGAGACGAGACGCGTGACGAGGGCATTCGTAAATACGCTGACGCCATCCTCCAGGCAGGGCGGCGGATCGCCAACATTGTTCGCGATCTCAATATTTTCGCGCAACAGCCGCGATCAGAAACACTCGACGAAGTTGACATCAACCAGCGCTTAGCGGAAGCAGTCAAAATGGCTCGGCGTTCCACTATCCAGGATGATGTCTCGGTCGTTGCACAGTACGGCTCGGTGGCGCCGATTCGTGGACGACCGGACGAGATTCTCCAGCTCTTCCTCAACCTCGTAACCAATGCCGTCCAGGCGATGGAAGGGCGGGGAACTCTGACACTGACAACACAGAGCTCTGATGGATATATTTTCGCGACCGTCAAGGATACGGGCCCTGGCATTCCGCGCCATCACTTGGCGAGAATCTTCGATCCGTTCTTCACCACGAAAGAACCGGGGAAAGGCACCGGATTAGGACTTCATATTGTCCGGGAGATCGTGAGAGGATATGGAGGCGAGGTCACCGTCGACAGCACGCTTGGAGAAGGCGCCGTATTTACCGTGAAGCTGCCCGCAGATTCCGGTTCGCCGGCTTCTACCAAATGAGCGACGAATTAAAAGTGGGCGACAAGGCGCCAGATTTTTCATTGCCGAGCGACGCCGGTCAAACAATCACTCTGAAAAGCTTGCGGGGCAAACAAGTGGTGCTCTACTTCTATCCCAAAGACGACACGCCTGGATGCACGAAAGAAGCCTGCAGTTTTCGCGATGAGATCACGCAGATCGAGAAGGCCCATGCGGTCGTACTCGGCGTCAGCACCGATGGTCTGGCCTCCCATCAAAAATTCAGCAAGAAATATGGCTTACCCTTTGCGCTGCTGAGCGACGAGGGCCTGGTCGTCGCGAAGGCCTATGGGGTCTACAAGCAGAAAAGCATGTATGGAAGGACATACTGGGGCATTGAGCGCAGCACCTTCGTAGTCGACGAAACGGGCAAGCTGGCAGCTATATTTCGCAAAGTCAAAGTGGATGGTCATGTCGATCAAGTCATGACCGCCCTCAAGTCTTAGGGCCGCCTTTCTTCATGCCGGTCGCCATCCGCAATGTCCTCCTGATCGATGGCAAAGGTGGTTGGCAAGACCGGACCACGGTAGTGCTTGATGGTCCTCGTATCGCTTCCGTTGGACCTGACAGCCGCGCAAAATTTCCGAAGGGCACGCAGGTAATCGAAGAGCGGGGCAAGACGCTTCTTCCCGGCCTCATTGATTGCCATGTGCACTATTGCCTGGACGCCAGCGCCGATTCGATCGCCTCCTTTGAACGGGATGATCCGATTGTCACAGCCGTGAAAGCGGTGACCCATGCCCGAGCCACCCTGGAAGCGGGCATCACGACTGTTCGGGACCTCGGCTCGCGAGATCACATTTCGATTTCGCTGACGAGTGCCATCCGGCAAGGAGTCGTTCCCGGTCCGCGCACGCTGAATGCCGGCCTGGCCATTTGCATGACGGGAGGCCACGCCTGGTTTATAGGACGGCAGGCCGACGGCCTGGACGACGTCGTTAAGGCGGTCCGCGAGCAGCTGCGGGCCGGCGCCGATGTCATCAAACTCATCGCCACCGGCGGAGTGCTAACTCCCGGCGTCTCCCCCGGCGCCCCACAATTGACCTTCGAAGAACTCCATGCCGCTGTTCAGGAAGCCGCGCGCGCCGGCCGCCGCGTGGCCGCACACGCTCATGGCGCTGAGGGCATGCAGAACGCCATTCGTGCCGGCGTCCATTCCATTGAGCACGGGACCTTGTTAAATGACGATGCTCTGGAACTCTTTCTCGTACACAAGACGTTCCTGGTGCCGACCCTGTCGGCCATCCAATCAGCCCTCGAACACGGCAAGACACGCGGGTTGCCCGACCAGGCGCTTCAAAAATGTGCGGTCATGGCTGAGGATCTCAAAACGAATTTTCGCAAAGCCGCCAAGGCCGGTGTGCGGATCGCCATGGGCACCGACGCCGGAACGCCATTCAATCCGCACGGACGCAATGCGCAAGAGCTTCGCCGGATGGTGCAGCTCGGGCTTACACCGATGCAAGCCATTCAGGCTGCCACCAGCTCCGCGGCCGCACTCCTCGGATTGGATCAGGAGATTGGAACCATCGAGCAGGGGAAGCTTGCCGATCTCATTCTGGTTGATGGCAATCCTCTGGACGATATCGCCTTTTTGGAAGATTCGAGTCGAATTCAGCGGGTCGTCCAGGCGGGCAAGACTGTCAAAGGCGCTTTCGCCTAGGTTTTTAGCAATGTCCGCTGTTGGGTGCGACCAGCCGAAGATCGGCATAGGTCGGCAAGTGGTCGGAGGCAATTCTGGCGCGTCGGCTGGTATGCACCTTCACAGCGTCCAGATGCAGCGCGGGATCATAATAGATCCGGTCCAGCGAAAAGACCGGAAAGGGGCTCGGGTGTGTGCGCATCTTCTTTCGCCGTCCGAAAGGATGGCCGAACTCCGCCCGCAGCAAGCGGGATGCCCGCCCGTTAAACCACTCGTTGAAATCACCCAACAGCAGTCGCGGCCCTCCCAGTTCGCGGGGATCGAGGATGTCAGACAGCATCTGCGCCTGCCTGATCCGCTCGCGGTACCGCAGCCCTAAGTGAACATTGAAGATATGCAGTGGGCCGGCCCCGTAGTCCACATCCGTGCGCAGGCAGCCGCGCGGCACGAAGGGCTTGCACGTGAGGTTATAGCTTTTGTGGGCAATCAGTGGGAAGCGGCTCAAACATACGTTCCCGTATAATCCTTTCGCCAGATGGCGCGTCGGCCCAAAGATCACGTTCATTCCCATTGTCTCTTCAAGGATCGCCACTTGCGAGCCGTACACCTCTTGCAGGGCAATGATGTCGGCGTCCACTTCCCGCAGGACATCGACGATTCGGTCCAACCTGCTTGCGCCGTCGAGACCACGTGCCTGGTGGATGTTGTAGGTCACGACTCTGATGCGTCTTGATTCAGCCATGCTTCTTCCCTATCGGCGTAATGGGTTTTGATGTTGAATACTTAGGCGAGATCACTCGCGCGGCTTTACCGGTCCTGTTCGATCAAACCAAAATCTCCGAGAGCACCATCACATAGTATACCATAGAAGTCAAACGGTGGCCTGCATGAGTTTGCCTAGTAAACACACCTAGTAATGGATCACTCATACTGCAGGCTCTCTGCAATCGGCAGATTCGCGGCCCTGCGGGCTGGTCCATAGCCCGCCAACAGCGTGGTGAACAGGACCAACACGACCGCTTTCAGAAGGGGCGGTGCGGAGAGATAAAAGGTAATCGACCAGCCAAAGGACTGTTTGTTGATCACCTGAATCAGAAGGACCGCCAGCAAGAGACCCGCGCTGATTCCCAGAATAATACCCGCCAGCCCTAACAATCCGGATTCCCACAGCACGATCCGCCTGATTTGCCTGGGTGTTCCACCGATCGCTCGTATCACGGCCAGTTCGCTCTCCCGCTCGAGGATGCCGGAGAGCAGTGCATTGATGATGCCTAGCAGGGCTACCATCACGGCGATCAACTCGAGTGCATAGGTGACGGCAAAGGTCTGATCGAAAATCCGAAGGACCTCCCGCTTCAATTCCCCGTTCGTCAGGATGATCACCGGCGGGTCCCCGCCCAGGCGGGCCAGAACCTCGCGCCGAGTTTTTTCCGGATCAGTACCGGCAGCTAGATAGAGAGGCACCACAGTTAAGTTCCGATCTTGCCAGAATCGCTCGTAGAGGGTCCGATCCATAACGACCTTGCCGCCGTCCGTCGCATAGTCATAGAAGACGCCGGCGATACGCAGTTCCGCCGGCCCGCGCGGGCTCGGCAGTACGAGCATATTGCCTCGGTGAAGCCCGAACTGATTCGCGAAGGCCTCGGAGACAATCACCTCGCCATTCCGCACGGCGTGCGCCAAAATGGCAGATGAATCGCCGGTGAGGAACAGATATCGGCTCCACCGGGCATGCAGAAGCAAATCCCTGGCGACGAGCGCCACCGATTGTCCACGAAATTCCATCCGCAGGTCCCGATAGGCATCCACCGCTTCGACGCCGGGAACACCGAGTAGTCGTTGATGGACGGATTCAGGAAGAAGACCTGGGGGGCCGGAACCCAGCCATGTCGGAGTGGCCACAATCATGTCCGCCTTGACGGTCTGATCCAGCCAGACATCAACCGTCTGCCGGAAACTCTGAATTAAGATCGACATTCCAATCATCAGCGCCAGGCCGATCATGAGAGCCGACACCGCGACGGCGTTCCGCACCGGCGCCCGCTCCAGCTCTGCCACGGCAATCCGTAAGAGTCCTCCGTATCGACTGGGAAGTAGGGCTCGAAGGCATACGCTGATCACACGAATCGCCACGGGACTGAGCATCGCAAAAGCCATGATCAGGAGCAGCGCGGACAGGTAGCCAAACAGGGGAACCCGACCCACGGGCCCCGCGATGGCCGACACTCCGGCGAGGATCAGGAATGCAATTGCCTTCAGAACAAATGAAACAATTGATTTGGGACTCTCGGTTTCATAGCCTTTGGGGGTGAGCGCTCGCACGGGGAGGATACCGCTGGCCTCGCGGATCGGCCCCAGAGACCCCAAAAGAGCCACGCCGATACCAATCAGGAAGCTCTGCGCCACAACTGCCACGGGGAGGGTCAGCGGACTGTGGTAAACGGCGATGTTATAGAGATTTCCTGAGGTGGTCGCCATCATCCCGACCGCAACCCGTGCGAGGAACATTCCGCCGACGATCCCCAGACCCCAGCCGGCCATTCCCATCAGCAAGCCTTCCATCAGAAACAGCCGGCCGATTTGCTGGGGCAACATGCCCAGCGACCGGAGAATCCCGATTTCCCTTCGCCGCCGGAGTACCGCGAAAGACATTGTGTTGTAAACGAGAAACAGCCCCACCAACAACGCCACCGCGCTCAACGAAGCAACATTGAGCCGAAAAGCGCGGGTCATCCGTTCGACTTGAGCCGTCCGGTAGTCGGGCCGTTGGACAAGGAGACCAGCGGGAAGGCGCTTCTGAATACTCGAGACGACCTCCTCGATTGCCCGCGCGGGATCTGACACGACATCGATGCGATCAAGCTGTCCCCATCGGTCGAACGCGAGTTGCGCCGCGGCAATATCCATCAGGGCAAGTTCTTCAAGCGCCGCGCTTCGCGGTCCCCTGCCTTCAATTATGCCCCGGGCCACCAACCGCCGGACCAGCCGACCAACCCTGACGTCAACAACTTTGCCGGGGCTGAACCCGTATCGGCGAGCGATAGCCCGGCCGATGAAGATCGTATCGGGCTCGAGATAGCTTTCCCAATCGGGGTTATCGGCGGAGGTAATGGTGTAATCGCGGACTCCTGACTCCGCGAGGAGGTCAATCCCCAGGATCGGCAAGACCACAGGAGCGGCGGTGGCTTCCCGCCAGATCGCGGTGAGCTCCAGGATCGGAGTCGCCAGGGTCACTCCGTCCGCTTGACGAACCGTCTGGATGATGTTCTCGTCAATGCCGCCGGGAAGAGCCGCGGCACTGATGACTTGGAGGGTGGTACGACCAGCGACACCGACGACGCCCTCTTCAAACGTACGGAGTACCTCAATGTTGGCTGTCGCCACTGCAACGTAGACGGCGACCCCTAAACCGACCCCAAGGACGGTGAGGGCCGTCCGCAGGGGTTCGCCCCAGATATGTCGCCAGACGATCAGGCGAAAAAGAATCACAATTCCTTGAGTCGGCCGACGGCGGACTCGACTCCGTGATAGCCTTTCTTGGCGAAGACGGCGGCAAGTTCTTGTCCGAGGCGATCAAAGACCTGCAGGCCTTCTTCCATGAGAGCCGTCCCGATCTGAACCGCGGAGGCGCCGGCCAGCAGATGTTCGAAAACGTCGGTCCCGGAGCCGATCCCTCCCACTCCGATGATGGGAATGCGCCCCTGGAAGGCGTTCCAAAATGCCCTGATATTGGCGAGCGCGACCGGTTTGATCATGGCGCCTCCAAGTCCGCCGAATCCACCTTTAGGCTTGATGACGACCGATTCCTGTTCCGGATCAATCACCAAAGCATTCCCGACCGAATTGATCAAGGAGAGAAAGTCTACGGGCGCGCGCTGCAGCACGCCGGCCATCGCTGCATGATGCGCCGGATCGAAATAGGGCGGCAACTTGACTCCGATTGGCCGGTCGACCACCGCGCGCACCTTGCGGATGACTCGCTCTGAAGCGTCGAAATCATAGCCGATCTGAGGTTTTCCCGGGATATTCGGGCACGAGAGGTTCACTTCAATCAGGTCAGGGGCAGCCTTGCTGATGGTGCCGGCAATGTCCGGGAAATCGTCCTCGCAAAGACCGGCGATACTGGCGATGACCGGTTTTCCGAATGCTTTGAGCGACGGGATAAGTTCGGCGTACGCGTGGTAGCCGAGGTTCGGCAGGCCCATGGAGTTGATCGAGCCGTCTGCGAAAGCAAAGTACCGGGGCTCCGGATTGCCTACCCGCGGTTCACGCGTCATCGACTTGGTCACGATGGCTCCGGAGGTGGATCGTCCGAGCGCTTCCAATTCCGCTCGGGTGACGCAGCGCGCTCCCGAGGCATTCATGAAGCAGAGAGGAAATCGAACTCCGGCGATGGTCGTGGAGAGGTCAGGGGCGAGCGTCTGGGAGGCCATTATTGCGGCATCAAGAAGCGGCAGACGAGCGTGAGATGGGACGTTCCCCGCCCGCTCACGCATTCATCATGCATCTTTGCGTAGTCCAGTTTTCCCTCCAGATCGACGGTGAATGAGAACGAAATGCTGGTGGTGGTAAACATATACCGGCCGGGCCGGAGGTTGAGGGTCTCGACGTGATTTGAGGTCAAGGCTGTCAGGGATTGCAACGGTTCGGTCACGCCGGGAATGCTCCAGACTTTCGGCGGTTTGAGCACGGTTGCGTCTATAGTTATCGGATGTTCCTGCGCCAACGGATGTTTCGTGATCGCCGGAGCATCGGCGTTCACAAAAAAAGCGAAATTCGCCGAGAGCAACAATACAACGCCAATGGCGCCGCCCCATCTCATACTTCTGACTCCGCCTCGAGGGTCCCATCGTGCAGGACTAGCACCCGCTCAGCTGCAGACGCCGCTTCGCGACTATGTGTCGCCAAAATCACCGTTTGTCCACTTTCCTGAGCTAAGCTTTTCATGAGCTGCACGATCTCCCGCCCTATACGCGAGTCCACGTTCCCGGTCGGCTCGTCGGCGAGCAACAGCGTAGGGCGATGGACGAGGGCGCGGGCCAAAGCTACGCGTTGCTGTTCCCCTCCAGAAAGTTCGCCCGGCCGATGGCCGGCACGATGGTCCAGTCCCACCGCGCGCAAAGAGTTGCGTGCACGTTCTTGGGGTTGGGGGTCGCCTCTGAGCAAAAGAGGAAGCTCGACATTTTCTTGTGCAGTGAGGCCGGGAAGAAGATTGAAGAACTGAAAGACCAGCCCGATGCGCTCACGCCGTAGCAAGGTCCAATCCGATTCGCTGAGCCCCCGCGTCGAGCGGCCGTCGATGACGACATCCCCTTCGGTGGGACGGTCTAGGCCGCTGATCATGTTCAACAACGTACTCTTTCCACTGCCGCTGGGGCCCATCAGAGCGAGGAACTGACCGTGCGGCACTTCCAGGGACACTCCCCGAAGAGCCCAGATTGAGGCGGCGCCGCGTTGATAGACCTTGGAGACTTTTTCCAGACGAACCACACTGTCGCATTCCGTGCTTTCTCTATTCATAGCACAAAGGAATCCTATCGGACAATTCGATCCGCAAAGGAAATGCGCCTTTTCCTGACAGCCGTTCCGGCAAGACCTCCAGAGAAAGTTGCCTGGCCCACCTTCCGGTGTCTAAAGATCAATGCCCGATCTTTGGGATCACATACTGCACTGGATCTACCCTATGGACTGCGCAGAGTGTCACCGGCCTGCGCGGGATCGTCGCTTGCCATTTTTCTGTCATGCTTGTTGGGAATCGATCCGGCCCATTGACGGCCCGATTTGCCCCTGCTGCGGAGGCCCCTTCGGGTCTCCAATTGCACTCGCCCATAGCCCCGGTCATCTTTGTGGTAACTGCCGGGAATCACCCCCGGCCTTTGATTGCGCGCGTTCCCCGTATGCCTACGAAGGGGTGCTGGCACACGCCATTCACATGTTCAAATATCGCAAGTGCCCCTCCCTGGCCTCTCCGCTGGCTGACTTGATGCTCGTATGGAAAGACAAGATTCCTCCCGTCGATCTGGTGCTTGCGGTACCACTTCATCCAAAACGTTTGCGCATGCGCGAATTCAACCAGTCCGTGCTTCTGGCGGATCGGCTTGCAACCCGCCTCGGCCTGCCGTTATCGTTGAATCATCTTCTCCGAGTTCGTGCGACCCTGCCGCAGACTGAACTACATCGAGCAGACCGAGTTCGGAACGTGCGACGAGCCTTTGCCGCACAACAAACAGACGGCCTGCAAGGGCGGACGGTCCTGCTCATCGATGACGTTTTCACAACAGGCGCCACCGTGAACGAATGCGCGAAGGCGCTTCGACGGGCCGGCGTTGAGAGAGTGGTCGTATGGACTCTCGCCCGCCGCGTTTGAAAATTGCATTGCTAGTGGAGAGCACAACTGGCAAGGAGTGGCAATCAGAGGGGTATGAAAAAGTTGACAAACCCACTGTTTTGGCCTAAGATTCCCAGCTTGAAGTAGGATCTGCATGGCGAAGGGAGTGAGCGATGAGGTCCTCACCACCGCCGAGACCTGCCGCTATCTGAAAGTGGCTCCTCGGACTCTCTATCGCTATATCAAGGACCGACGCGTGCCGGCCTTCAAACTCGGGAAAGATTGGCGGTTCGTCAAGTCGGAGCTGGACCTTGTGCTCCGCAAGAAGAGCCGCGAACACAGCCGGTCCTGATCAGCGAGGCTCCCGTGATGTTTTCCGGCGAATACTTCTGCAAATTGGATGAAAAGGGACGGTTTCTGCTCCCGCCCGCTGTGCGCGAACTTCTGTGTGAAAACAGTCTCGGGATTGGGAAAACCGTCGTCTTCTTAAAAGTCTCTGAATTAGCTTCGCTTCGAGTCTACCCGCACGCTGAATGGGAAAATGTCTTGAAGCAGACCCGGGCAAAACTCGACGAGGAACAGAGCCGCTTGTTTATGCATTTCGTGGTGTCGGAGACTTCCACTTCGGAAGTCGATAAAGCGGGCCGCATCCTCATTCCCGGGAAGCTGCGAAAACATATCAATCTAGACGACGACCAGGAAATCGTGCTGGTCGGCATGTACGAGCACTTGGAAGTCTGGGGACCAATGGAGTGGCGCCGCTATGTGGCGCGCACCCAAGAACGGCACGAAGCCTCGATGTCGAAGATCATGGACATCCTATAATAGAATGACCCGGCGTCGCTCGGCCCGCTTTTCAGGCTCCCTCGCACGCCTCACGGCTTACCAGTCAGATCATGCGAATACCCGCGCTGTCCAGAACGAGAGTCAGGCTGCGTGTCTCGCTCCGGCCTCCCTAGAAAGGGGCTCTGATCCCTTTTCCTTGACGCTGACGCTCCCCCTTCCGCCGAGCATTAACCACCAATACGCGACGGTACAAGGACGCCGCGTGCTGTCCTCCGCGGGCCGCCGCTTTAAGAGCCATGTCGGTCAGGAAGTACTCTATCTGCTCGCTCGACGGCGGTCGACTTCCGCCTCGGTTCAGACCCTCCCGGGTCTCCGACTCGCGCTCGATCTTCGTTTTTACTTTATCTCGATCCTGCGACGGGATATCGACGGAGGCCTGAAGATTACCCAGGACGCGTTGTGCGAAGCACTGGGGATCAATGACAACCGTATCGTGGAGGTGAGTCTTCGCAAGAACGTGGACACGGCCGCACCACGTATGGAAGTGTCGCTGCGAGAGACAACCTCGTCATAGCCCGCATTGCGTTGTTCTCCGCCGCTCCGTATAATGCCACCCCTATGACTTTCTTCTCGCCGCTGATGTCCCGCAAGAACGCAGTGGTCGAAAAATACCAGCTGGAAGGGAATGATGCGCCCGGAAGGAATTTCGTACGGATTGTTTCCATCACGCGTACCCCGACCGGCTATACCGCAAAGATCCAGTACGAATCAGTCTCCGCTGAGACGGCCTCACACCCAACTACTGGGCAAGCCATACAAGCCCTGGCGCGGAAACTCCAGGAGCTCGGCTTCTCACGGCTACGAACGCGCTTGAACTTCCGCGGCACCCGCTACCTCGCCGAGAAGGAGCCCTGGGTCGATTACCCAGATCCGGTCAGCCCATCAAAGTCTTAACGACGGTATCATGCAGTCCCGGACGGAACTGCCGGATCAGGTTGTTCTTCCGGGTAGGATGCACCCGATTCGTGAGCAGCACCACGATCAGATTTCGCTCCGGATCCATCCACACCGAAGTGCCGGAAAACCCGAGATGACCAAACGAGGACGCAGAAAAGAATTGACCTGAGGAAGAGGGTTCGCCCGCAGGGCCAGTCGACGGCGTATCCCAACCCAGCGCCCAGCTCGATCCCGGCGCGAATTTCTGCCGATGCGCGAATTCGCGGGCCCACTTGCGCGGCAGCGGGGAGACGTCTCCACGGACGGCGCTGAGCCAGACTTGCGACGCCGTCAGCACTGCCTTGGCCGTGCCAAAGAGTCCGGCATGGCAGGAAACGCCGCCCAGGATGGCCGCATGTTCATCATGCACTTCGCCGCGAAGGAGATGGCCACGCCATTCATCCTGTTCCGTCGCGGCAAAGATGCGATGCCTGAGCGAGTTCCCCCCTGTCGGTCCTGTCTCACTCATATAAAATAGTCCCTCCAGGCCGAGCCGTTGAAAAACCTCTCCGTGACAAAGAGCCGCCCAGTCCTTCCCGGTCACGCGCTCAAGCACCTCGCCCAGCAGAATAAATCCCAAATCGCTGTATACCGACCGCGCACCAACCGGTTCGAGGAGCGGCTCATGGTGAATCGCGTTATAGAGTGCTCGGCGCCGCTCTTCAAGGGGTTTTTCACGCAACCTGCCTCCATCCGGTGCTATTCGCTCATAGAACGGACGCCACGCCGGAAGGCCCGTGGCATGATTGAGAAGATGGCGGAGGGTCGACTGGGATAGCTCCTTCTGTCGTAATTCTGGAATGTAGCGTTCCAGCCGGTCATCCAAGACGATGCGACCATCCGCGGCTAAGAGCACCGCGGCGCTGACCCCGGCCAAGGGTTTCGTCAATGAAGCCAGATCGTAGACCGTTTCGCAGGAAGCAGGTTCGGGACGAGGAATCAAGCAGGCGTGCCCGTAGGCGGCGTGGTGGATGATTTGGCCTTGATACCATACCAGCAGGACCCCTCCAGGAAACGCTCCCTCCTCAACGCCCTCCTGCATCTTGTCAGATATGGGATCACGCATCTCAGCGGGCAGAGGGACGGCCTAAGCGGTCCTGGACCTGGTCTTCGGTAAGTCCGAGAATACGGACGACTTTGTTGCGGGAGTGCCCCCCCTTGACAAGACTCACGTGCGTGAGAGGGACGTCTAACAGTTTCGAGAGCACGGAGAGACAGGCGGTGTTCGCCGCGCCTTCTACTGGCGGCGCCGTGACTCGCACCTTTACGGTATCGCCGCTCCACCCGACAAGAGCGTTCTCGTTAGAACGCGGTTGCACACGAACGACCAAAATCGCACCAACGTCCGCGCTCTTCGTTCTGGGCATTCTCCTAATGGCTACGCGGGTCCACCGTATCCGTATCCGGATCCAGTTCTTCCAGCTCGATCATTTTTTGAAAACTCTGCAGCATGGCTCGAAACTTCTCCAATGCCATCACGCGTTGCCGCTGAATCATCAGAATTTCCCGCTGGAGAATGCCATACTCTTCCTGAGTCTTTTTCAAAACATCCTCCGCTTTGAGTTCCGCTTCCTTCAGGATCAAGTCGGCCTCACGCTGTGCTGCTTGCTTCAGGTTCTCGGTCATCCGTTGGGTCGACACGAGCAGGTCATTCAATGCCGATTCCTTCTGCCGCAGAGTCTCTACTTGCCTGTGCGTCGCTTCAAGATCTTCTTTCAGTGCGACGTTCTCCTTCACCAGATCTTCCATGGCGTCGGAGACGGTCCGGAGAAAGGCTTCCACCTCCTCGCAATCGTAGCCTCGGAGGCGGCTCTTAAACTCCTGTTGCTGAACGTCGTGCGGGGTGATCTTCATCGGTTTCCCTCTCAATAAGATCCGTCCTCCAGCCCTATCCGTGGGCAGTAGGAACGGAATCTGGATCAGCGCAATCGCGTGCTAAGATCCTCCAAGGTTGCGACCAAAAAAAAATCTACTAAATACACGGCAGCAATCAGAAGAAGCGGGGACAGGTCAATACCCACTCCTCCGTGCCGGCTGAACCGAAACAACCTTCGACGAATTGGATCCAGCAAGGGATCGGTCAGACGGTTCAGCGTCTGGACGATGGGATTCCAGGGATCGGGGTTGACCCAACTGATCAAGGCCCGAATGATAATCACCCAGATATACGCCTGGAGGAGCATGTGCACGACCATGGCCACCGCCGAAAGGAAATTTCCTGCCACAAACATTACTGTCTCCCTAACTCCTCGGCGCGTTTCGTCGCGGCTTCCACCGCCGCCATAAACGCCGAGCGGACACCTCCCGCTTCGAGGGCGTGTAGTCCGGCGATGGTCGTCCCCCCCGGTGAGGCGACTTTGTCCTTCAGGCGGCCGGGGTGTTCATTTGTCTCAAGCTGCAGTTTGGCGGCGCCGAACACTGTTTGGGCCGCCAGTGAAAGCGCGGTCTCCCGAGGCAGTCCCATTTTCACGCCGCCATCCGCCAACGCTTCGATCACCTGAAAGATGTAGGCCGGTCCGCTGCCGCTGAGGCCGGTCACCGCATCCATCAGATGCTCCTCGACAAGAATGACCCTCCCGACCGCCTCGAACAAGCGGATCGCCAACGCTCGATCCTGGGGAGACACAAGCGGAGAGATCGCCAAGGCGGAAGCCCCCGCGCGCACGAGGACCGGTGTATTGGTCATCACCCGGACCAATTTGCGATTTCCCCCTAGAGCCGCTGCTATCCGCGAGAGGGAAATGCCGGTCGCGACAGAGATGACCAATGTTTTCTCCGGCAGGTGATCTTTCAAATCATCCAGAACCCGGCTCATCATTTGGGGCTTTACTGCAAGCACGAGGACGTCAGCCCAGGATGCCGCCTCGCGATTGTCGTGGCCGGTTTGGATGCCGTACCGACTTTGAAGCGCGCTAAGACGTTCGCTGTCCACGTCCGTCGCCCAGAGACCGGCGGGAGTAGCCATGCCGTCCGCCAACAGGCCGGCGAGCAGGGCCTCTCCCATATTGCCGGCTCCGATAATCGCAATCTTAGTCATAGTTCACTCTTGGACCGAATAGGGCGCTGCCAATCCGCACCATTGTCGCCCCTTCTTCAATCGCGCATTCGAAATCACTCGACATGCCCATTGAAAGTTCGGTCATCGCAATGCCGGGAAGTTTTTCGCTATCCAATTGTGCCGCCAGCTTTTTCAAATCACGGAAATAGGGCCGGGAATGTTCGGCAGACGCGGCAAGAGGCGGAATCGTCATTAACCCCCTGACCTGAAGGTTTTTGAAATTCGCGAGCTCATGAGCGGCTTCCACCAACTTATCGGGACTGAAGCCATGCTTACTCGGCTCCTTTGAAATATTAACCTGGAGAAGCACCGGTTGGAGCAGATCGCGTTCTCGAAGCTCCTTGTCCAACCGCTCGGCCACCTCCATCCGGTCGAGAGCATGCAGGAGCCGAAATCGGCCAATGACCGACTTGACCTTATTGCTCTGAAGCGCGCCGAGAAAATGCCACTCCGCGCCGGAGCTTCCGGGCAGGGTCTCCATTTTGGCCACAGCCTCCTGAACTCGATTCTCACCAAAGATCCGGCATCCGCAGACCACTGCTTCCCGGAGCCGCTCCACGGATACCGTCTTTGTCGCGGCAATCAATCGGATCTCGACCGGATTGCGGCCCGCCACGCGAGCCGCGCGTTCGATGCGTTCTCGAATCTCCTCCAGTCGGTCCTTGAAAGTTTCCCGCTGCGCCACCTCCTGCACGTCCCTTTTTGCTTTCTCGCCGTCCCCATAGGAGAACGGTCCTGCACCACAGGGGTTTATTCTACTTGATATTCCGGGATTTGGTAAACTCTATTGAATACGCGCGATACCGCTCGTCATGTGGCTCGTGCCCGTCCCGTCGCGACGGTAGGAGTGGAACAGCTCCGGGTGACAGGCAGTGCAAAGATTCACCTCAGTAATCCGACACGTATCCACTCCTGCTTCTTCGAGCGCGAGTCGGTTCAAGCGCCGAAGATTGAGTTGCCCTCGGCCTTGGCTGGTCTCCTCGAATACCTCGGACCAGTAGGGAAACGCTCGTTTCAAAGGCGCCCAGACCGGCTCATCCACTTCGTAGCAACAGGGCCCGATACACGGGCCAATGGCCGCGCGGAGCGAGCCAGGTTGGCAGTCAAAGACGTTCTGCATCAAGCGAATCACCTGGCCGGCAATCCCCCCGACCGTTCCTCTCCAGCCGGCATGCACCGAGGCGATAACGCCGCACTCAGCCCCCATCAAAAGAATCGGCACGCAGTCCGCCGTTCGCACCGTCACCCAGGTGCGGGGACGGTCGGTAATAATCGCGTCGAATCCCTTCGTCGACGCCGCTTCGCGCACCTCGGAATCGGTCATGCGGCTGTGTAGGAGCAACGCCTCGATCCCATGCACCTGTTTTACGCTCACGACCTGAAAGGGCGGCCGGTCCGTGTGAACGGACGGCTCCCAGGCGGATTTTGTGCCAAAAGCATGGAGCACTCCAGGGGCGCCTTCCGCGAACACCGGAATGGTGATCGCCGGCACGGTCCCCCTGCTTCGCAATACTGATTTCGGTTCTTTCACCGCATTTACCACCGCGCTTTTCGTTAATCCCCTTGCCGTCGAAGAAACGTCGGCACGTCCCATTCTTCCTCAGTCGCCATCATGGAGCGAGGCGCCACCCGCTCTGATCCGCTCTCCCGTCCACCAACGGAGCGCCGCATAAAGGCCGGTCGTTCCACACGCTTTGCCTGAAAGTCCCTCATGGGATCTTCGGACATCGTCTGAATGGAGCGGACGGTGGGAGCCGAGAGAGATTCCTCCCGCTCAAAACCGGTGGCGATGACGGTGATCATCACTTCATCTTTGAGCCGTTCGTTGATCACCGCCCCGAAGATGATGTTCGCGTCCTTGTCCGCAGCCTGTTGGATGATCGAGGAAGCTTCGCTGACTTCGTGCAGAGACAGGTCCGGACCACCGGTGATGTTGAGGAGGACGCCTTTCGCGCCGTCGATAGACCCCTCTTCCAGCAACGGACTGCAGATCGCCTTTTGAGCGGCCTCCACCGCTCGGTTGGGCCCGCGGGCGATGCCCATCCCCATCACCGCGCGTCCCATGTGCCCCATGACCGTGCGGACGTCGGCAAAGTCCACATTGACGAGACCCGGGACCTTAATGACGTCGGCAATACCCTGGATCGCTTGCCGCAACACGTCATCGGCCACTTTAAAGGCTTCCCGTAATGGCGTCGTCTTATCGAGTACGCCCAAAAGCCGCTGGTTGGGAATCAGCAACAAGGTGTCCACATACTTGCGGAGTTCCTTCAATCCGTCCTCGGCCCGGGTCATCCGCTTGCCGCCTTCGAATTGAAACGGTTTGGTCACCACGGCGACCGTCAGGGCTTTCATTTCGCGGGCGATGCAGGCGATGACCGGAGCGCCCCCGGTGCCGGTGCCGCCCCCCATACCGGCCGTGACGAAAACCATGTCGCAGCCATCGAGTGCTTCTCGGATCTGATCCGCGCTTTGAAGGGCGGCTTCGTGCCCTACCTCAGGATCCGCGCCGGCACCCAGGCCGTTCTTGCCGATCCTTATTTTGAGCGGCGCCCGCGACACCGCCAAGGCCTGAGCATCAGTGTTGACGGCGATGAAGTCGACCCCTTCCAGCCCCGAGGCGATCATGGTGTTCACCGCATTGCAGCCCGCACCTCCGACTCCGATGACCTTAATTTTCGCATCCGAGACCCTCGTGTCATCCTCAAGCAAAAACATGCGTGCCTCCTTGTTGATGAAGAGTTAGAAGAAATCCCGTGCCCAGCTTTTCATATGCTCAACCACCCGCCACAGCCGCCGTCCTTTGCGATACCCATGCATCGCGAGGTCTTCCTGCTGATGGAGCGCGTGGATGATCAATCCCACACTCGTCGAATACATGGGATTGCCGACATGTTCGTGGATCCCGCCCACGCCCGCGGGCAGGCCCCGCCGGGCCGGAAGATCCAAGATACGCTCGGCCATATCCGGCATTCCCTCCATGAGAGAGGTGCCCCCGGTGATCACAACGCCGCCTGTCACGACCCCTTCGTAGCCGGCCCGCTTGATTTCCCGAGCCACAAGATCGAACAACTCCTCGGCACGCGGTTCGATAATATCAGCCAGGAGTTTGCGCGAGAGGGTGCGGAGCGGGCGGTTCCCCATGCTCGGCACATCGATGATCTCATCGTCTTTGACCAGCGAGGACACCGCGCATCCAAACTGTACCTTGAGGCGCTCGGCTTCCGAGCGGGCGGTCTTCAGCCCCACCGCGATATCGTTCGTGAAGTGGTCGCCGCCGACCGGAATGATAGCGGTATGCATCACGCTGCCTTCGGCGAAGATCGCAAGATCGGTGGTGCCGCCTCCCATGTCAATCATCGCGACGCCGAGTTCCCGCTCGTCCTCGAGGAGCACCGCCTCGCTGGACGCCAGGGGCTGCAGGATAATGCCGATGACATCCAGGCCCGCCCGCTCCACGCTCTTGACCAGATTCTGGACCGACGTCACCGCGCCGGTGATGATGTGCACATTGACCTTCAGATGGGATCCCGACATACCCAGGGGATCACGAATGCCATCCTGTTCATCAACAATGAATTCGCGTGGCAGTACATGGAGGACTCGATGGTCCGATTTGATGATGGCAGCCGAGCGCGCGGCGTTGACCGCCCGAACGATATCGGCACGTGTCACCTCGCGACTTTTGATCGCGACCAGTCCGTCCGCGCTGAGGCTATTGATGTGACTGCCGGCGATACCCACGTGGACGGAATTGATGACGATGCCGGAAACGACTTCGGCCTCTTCTACGGCTTTCCGGACCGACGCGACGGTATCTTCAATGTTGATGACAACGCCCTTACGAAGGCCGCGAGACAGGCTGGTCCCTACGCCAATGACATCCGCCCCGCCGTCCTCTCTTAACTCCGCCACAACTGCGCGCGTCTTGGTCGTGCCGATGTCCAGTCCTACGATGATTTGGTCTTTTCGGCCCACCCTCGTTTTCCCCCCTTTTCACGCACGATAATCCGGTCCTGGAACCTCAGATCCACTTCCACGTCGCCGGGTTTCGATACACCCGAGAGGTCCTGACCTCTGTCCTGTTTTCCCGGCCCTTCCATTGCACCATGCCGTTTCAGTTCCCCTTCCAACCGTCGATACCGTTCCAATTTGTTCTCGAAGGCGCCCTCTCCAAACCTAATCCGCAAGCCGTCATAGTAGGCGACCATATCGCCGGGGGTGTGGAGGTCGATCTCCGTCCGATTTGCTCCCACCTCATTCAAAAGACTCGCCAGCGCGATGCCGGAGAGAACCCGTTCGGTGGTTTCCGCATTCCTTGAGATCATTTGGGCATAGTCGATGCCAGTGAGAATCGGGAACCCTTCAAACGCCCCTGGACCCGCCTCCGCAATGACGGCGCCGTCGTGCCCCAGCAGCAGTTCACGCCTTCCTGCGCGAAGTACCGCGACCGGTTCGCGTTCTTTTATCTCCACCACGAGCGTATCCGGGAACACCCGCCGAACGTCCGCCTGTTGAATCCAGGGATGCGATTCGAGGCTCTGCTTCACCTTCCCAAGGTCGGTCGAGAGGAGCCCTAGCGCGCCATCAAGGTTGAGTATTGAAAGCACCTCGTCCCGGGAAACTTTCTGAACTTCGTTGACCTCTATGGATTCGATCGGAAAAAACTGATCTGCCCACACGATCAATTTCATTGTGTCTAGAGCGGGGCCTCGAAGGCCGACCCAATACCCAGCGGCACCGGACAGGAGCACAATGAAGAGTGCGAGCATACGGAACGCTGGTCGTCGAGTTCCGGCGTTTACTGGCTTTTCGGAGTTCCGCCGGCGGTTCGGTTTAGCTCCTCGTCGGATCATTGCACCCTCCTAACCCTGGCCCGGTCCCCGGAATAGGCCTTTTCGCGCAGCACGCGTTCCTTCTCAAAGACCTGAGCGCGTTCGATGGCCGATTGGAGAATCGCTTCAACCAAGCTTTCATACGATAAATGCGCAGCCTGCGCGGCCATCGGCAGTAGGCTTGTCTCCGTCATACCAGGTACCGTATTGATTTCGAGCACGAAGGGACGGCCGCGTGGATCCATTCGAAAATCCACGCGGGTTGCTCCCTGGCATCCCAGCCGTTGGTGCACCTCCAGCGCCAGCGATTGAAGAAGCTTCGAGGTTCGATGAGGAAGTGGAGCCGGCGCCTTGTAGACGCTCGCGCCTGGAGTATATTTTGCGGTGTAGTCATAAAATCCGTTCGGAGCTTCGATCTCAACCACGGGTAACGGCCGGTCGTTCACCACCCCCACCGTCAACTCGCGGCCGTTAATGTATTCCTCAACGAGAGCCGTGGGGCCGTACGTCAATGCCAGCTCTATTCCGGCAGCCAGATCCCGCGATCGCCGGACGATCGAGATGCCCAAGGTAGAGCCTTGATTGATCGGTTTGACTACCACTGGAAATCCAAATCCGCGCGGGAGCGGAACTCTTCGTTCCCGCCGAGTGCGGACCACTCCACGCGGCACCGGGATGTCATGGTATTCCAAAAGCGCCTTGGTCACGACCTTATCCATCGCCATCGCGCAGGCCTGTACGCCGGAGCCCGTGTACGGCAGGCGGAGAATTTCCAGCATTCCCTGAATCGTCCCGTCTTCCCCGCCCGGCCCATGCAACGCGATAAATGCCATCTCAGCCTGGACTTCGCGTAATCGGGATCCCACTGACTGATCCACATCCAGGGGGATCGCGTTATAGCCTTTCCTCAGTAAGGCCGCCCAGACCGCCTGGCCGCTGCGGGTGGAGATCTCGCGCTCGGCGGACTGTCCTCCCATCAGCACGGCGATGCGTTTGGTGGTTAGCAGAGCCATTACACCCTCCCGCCCTGGCTCGATCTTTTCACCCACCCACCCCAAGTCATTGACCCATTGCATTTGAGGAGCAACGGGTACCCCGACAGGCTTTTCCTCCCGTGGGACGCGTCCTTTTCCCCTAGCACCGGAGTTCTCTACCCACGATTTGAACTTCCAGCTCCAAGTTCATGCCGAACTTGTCCGCAACGGTTTTTCCGACGAGTCGAATCAACGCCTCGGTATCCGCAGCCGTAGCATGCCCTCGATTGACGATGAAATTGGCGTGCTTCGTGGAAATCTGGGCATCGCCGATGCGGGCGCCCTTGAGCCCGGCAGCTTCAATCAGACGCCCCGCGGAATCGCCTGCAGGATTTTTGAAGACGCACCCCGCATTCGGCATCTCAATCGGTTGCGTGGTTTTCCGCCGATGAAGCGACTCTTTTACGCTCGAGTCAATTTTGGCCTGTGCGCCGGGCTGTAGACCGAGCCAAGCTCCTACGACAACCCCCTGAGGAAGTTGGCTTCGACGATAGCTGTATCCTGCTTCTGACCCGGCAATATCCAGGATCGCGCCGGTCATGGTCACCAACCGGATTTTCCGGACTACCTCCTTCATCTCTCCAAAGCGGGTACCGGCATTCATGACAACGCATCCCGCCACCGTTCCAGGAATGCCGGCGGCAAACTCCAGGCCGGTGAGTCCCCGCTGCGTCGCCCATTTTAACAGCCGCGGCATCAAGACGCCGCCCTCGGCATAGAGCATTCCCGCCTCCGGTTCCTCGATGCGGTCCAGCTTCACCAGCCGTACGACAATGCCCTGAATCCCGCCATCCCGCACCAGGAGATTGGTTCCTCCCATGACAAACACCGGAGTCTGCTCGGCGGAAGCCCGCGTCATCAACTGCTGCAAAGATTGGATGTCGGCCGGTTCAACATAAGCATCCGCCGGGCCTCCAATCCGAAACGAGGTGTACCGGCTCATCGGCTCATCGAACCGTATGATGCCGGTGATTCCGGACAGCAACGATCGCAGCTCCACGTTGCTCATCCCTATCCGTCCTGTCCCATGGGAAGCGTCACAGGCGTTCAAGGAGCCTCCTGCCGGTCTTCCAGATGTCGCCCGCTCCCATAGTGAGCACCATGTCTCCAGCCCGCAGATGCGGAAGCACTTTCTCTACCAACTCCTCATTGCGCGGCACATAGGTCAAGGGGGGTCCACCCGAACCTTGAATGGTCTGGGCCAACCGCTCCCCAGTGACACCGGGAATCGGTGCTTCGCCAGCAGCGTATATTTCGGTAAGAAACAAGAGGTCGGCCTGATTGAAGGCCACGGCAAATTCGTCTACGAGATCCTTGGTCCTGGTGTAACGATGGGGTTGAAAGAGCACCACGAGCCGGCGATCTGCCCCCCCCTTCGCCGCCGCGAGGGTCGCCTTGATCTCCGTTGGATGGTGTCCATAGTCATCGATGACGGTGATACCGCGCTTCTCCCCCACCACCTCGAACCGCCGTTCCACCCCGGTGAAGCCCTGCAGGGCTTCGGCGATTTGCGTGGTGGGGACGCCCAGTTCCAGGCCGATCGCAATCGCGGCCAGGGCGTTTCGCACGTTATGGATGCCCGGCATGGCAACCCGGAAGCGTCCCAGATCCTTTCCGTTAAGCCGCGCGGTAAACTCGGCTGCTCGGTACTGCAGCTCAATATTGACGCCTTGAAGCTCAGCGCCCTTGTTGAGGCCATAGGTCTGGAATCGCTTGGTCAGCGAGGGCAGCATGCCAGCCAGCACAGGGTCGTCCACGCAGAGCACCGCGAGTCCGTAAAAGGGAATCTTATTGATAAACTCAACAAAGGCGTGATGGAGATGTTCCATCGTCCCGTAATGATCCAGATGCTCTCGGTCCATGTTGGTCACTGCGACAATCGTCGGCGAGAGTTTCAAGAATGAGCCGTCGCTCTCGTCCGCTTCCGCCACCAAGAGCTCGCCCCGCCCCATACGGGCATGGCTGCCCAGCGCATTCACTTTCCCTCCGATGACAATCGTGGGATCCAGTCCCCCCTGCGCAAGGACATGGGCTACCAGGGACGTCGTGGTGGTCTTGCCATGCGCCCCGGCAATCGCCACGCCGTATTTCAGCCGCATCAGTTCGGCGAGCATTTCAGCCCGTGGAATGACGGGGACGAGTTTGGTCTTGGCTGCGAGTACCTCCGGATTCGTCGAAGCGACCGCCGAGGAGACCACGACCACTTGCGCCGCGCCGATATTGCTCGCTTCATGACCGATAAAGACGGTACCCCCCAAGCTACGAATCCGTTTCACCGTTTCGGATTCTTGAAGATCCGATCCCGTCACTTTATAGCCAATGGTCAGAAGAACTTCGGCAATCCCGCTCATGCCGGCTCCTCCGATGCCTACGAAATGGATCTGCTGAATCCTTTTGAACATCGCTAGGCGTGTCCCACTAATTCGCGGCAGGCGTCGACAATCCGCTCGGCCGCCTCCGGCTGGCCAAGCGACTGGCTGTGTCGTCCCATCTCGGCCCAGCGCGGGCGATTGTCGAGAATGGCGCTCACCACTTGCGCCAACATCTCTCCGTTCAAGCTCTGGTCCAAAATGACCTGGGCCGCGCCAGCCTGCTCCAGAACTCGGGCATTGCGCTCTTGATGGCCATGGATGGCATGCGGAAAGGGAATTAGAATCGCGGGCTTTCCACAGGCCGTGATCTCGGCCACCGTTGTCGCTCCCGCGCGGCTGATAATCAGATCGGCCTGTTTCATGGCTCGCGGCATGTCGAACAGGAATGGCGCTACCTCGGGCGCAGCAACCGATGGGCCAAGTTGTTGAAGAGCCGCGCGATAGGCCGCCCTCACTTCCTCGCAATCCCGCTCGCCTGTTTGGTGGATGAGTCGCAAGCCCGATTGAGACTGGGCCAGTGTGGGAAAGGCACCCGTCATTGCGTGATTGATCGAACGCGCTCCCTGGCTTCCTCCGAGCACCAGGAGCAGCGGGCCGTGCGCATCCGGCCGTACGACCTCTGTGAAGGGAACCTCGCCAAGGAACGCCCGGCGGATGGGGGTCCCTACAACACGCGCTTTTCCGAGTTCGAAAAAGGGCCGTGCCTCCGCAAAGGAGGTGAACACGATATGGGCAAGAGGCGAGAGCACACGATTCGCCATGCCGGGATAGGCATTGGGCTCCACGATGGCGCGCTTGATACCCAACAGAAAGGCGGCCGCGATCAAGGGTGGACTGGTATAGCCTCCGATGCCGATCACAAGATCCGGACGGCGCGCGCGGCAGAGGGCCAGGCACTGCGCGAGACCAACGGGGGTGCTCGCGAGTCCCCATATCCCTCCGATCAGACCCTTTCCCATAATACCCCGTGCCTCAATGGTGACCAGCTCATATCCCTCTCTCGGCATCACTTTTGTTTCGAGTCCGCGTTTGGTCCCCACGAAGGCGATCTGGACGGCCTCCAGCTGCCGTTCGAACTCCCGGGCTATCGCCACGCCCGGATATAGGTGCCCGCCAGTCCCGCCAGCCGCGATAATTACCTGCATGCAACAGCCTAGATTGGCTGCCGATCGCGCGACACCGAAATGAGCATGCCTGTTCCAATCATATTCACCACCAGCGAAGAGCCGCCGTAACTCAAGAACGGCAACGGCAACCCTTTCGTCGGGAGAAGCCCAGAAATCATGCCGACATTGATCAGCGTGTGAAAGGCCACGAGAAAACTTACGCCGAAGGCCAAATAGCGTCCGAAGAGATCCTCCGCCGCGAGCGCAATCATGAAACCCTTGGCCACGAACAGCGCTAATAAAAGAATGATGACGCTGGTTCCCAGGAATCCGAGCTCTTCGCCAAGCATTGACAGGACGAAATCGGTATGCGGTTCCGGCAAGAAGAAAAGCTTTTGATGGCCCTCTCCCAGTCCGACTCCAAATACGCCTCCGCCTCCCAGCGCCAGAAATGACTGGATCACTTGAAATCCGCTGCCTTCGGGATCACTCCACGGATCCAAAAAACTGAGCATGCGTTGGCGCCGATAACTCACACCCGAGATCAGCAGATACAGCGCCGGCAGAGCCGCCAACCCGATCATCGAGAGATGCCCCAGGCGCGCGCCGCCGATGAACAGGAGGCTGAGGGTCACCAGGCCGATCACCGCCGCGGTTCCCAGGTCCGGTTCCACCACAATCAGCCCCAGGACGAGGCCGACCATCAACAAAGGCCGCATAAATCCCCGGAAATCTTCGATTCGCTCCCCGTTTTTAGCCAGATAGTGCGCGAGGTACAACAGGACGGCGACTTTCACGAGTTCCGCCGGCTGAATGGTCCACACACCAAACCTCAGCCAGCGACGCGCGCCCTTCACTGTCACACCGATCATCGGCAGCAAGACGGCGACTAACGCGACGAGACCGATCAGCAGGAATGGTACGCCCCAGGACCGGAGGGTCTTCAGATCGGTGCGGGCAAACACCAGAAAGAAAACCATCCCGACGGCAAGCCATAACAGTTGGCGTTTGAGAAAATAGGCAGAGTCGCCAAAGCGTTTCTGCGCCATCACCGCACTCCCGCTATAAATCATGCCGATCCCCACCGCAATCAGGATGCAGGCGAGTACCATGACGATCCGATCGCCTCGCCGCGAGGCGGGAACGGCATCCGCACGGTACAGGGTAAGGGTTTGGGCATCACGCCAGCTCATGCACCTGCTCCTTGAACTGCCGCCCGCGGTCTTTGTAATCCCGGAACATATCGAAGCTGGCGCAGACCGGCGAGAGAAGAACAGTATCGCCGGCAACTGCAAGAGCTGCCGCTTGCCGGACAGCATCCCTAAGACTGTTCGCTTCGCTCACCGCAGCGGCGCCCCTGAAAATCTTGCGGAAGCGACCGCGCGCTTCTCCGATAAGAATGGCCTGTTTGACCTTGCCGCGCACGGCTTCCGCGAGACCCGGATACTCCTCGCCTTTCTCTCGGCCGCCGGCGATGAGAATGACCGGCGACGGAAGGCTCTCCAAGGCCTTGATGGTCGCATCCACATTCGTGCCCTTGGAGTCGTTGATATAGGTGACATCGCGCAGGACGCGTACGACCTCCATGACGTGCTCCAGTCCGCGGAACTGCCGCAGCGTGCGCTGGATTGTATGCACCGGGCATCCGGCCAGAACGGCGACCGCCGTCGCCGCCAGGACATTCTCAAGATTGTGGACTCCCCGAAGTTGCAAGTCAGTGATCCGCACCACCTCTTCCGGGGTCTCTCCCAGATTTGAAATAATCGTCCCCGCCTGAACATACACGCCGGCTTTCACCGCTCCCTTCCGGCTGAACCATACCGGCTTCCCCAATGAAGACGGTGGGAATTTTACGAGTCCGGGATCATCCGCATTGAGGATGGAATAATCTTCGGTCTCTTGGTTCTCAAAAACCCGGGCCTTGGCAGCCGCATAGTCTTTCAGCGAAGGATACCGGTCCAGATGATCGGGCGAGATGTTGAGAAGGCAGCTGATCCACGGGTGGAATGTTTCGATGGTCTCCAGCTGAAAACTCGAAACTTCGGCGACCACAAAGTCCCAGCTGTGCCCTTGCAGCGAGGCCAGCGCGGCCTCCGCCAGCGGCGTGCCAAGGTTTCCTCCCACGAAGGCATCAAACCCGGCGGAGCGCAAGAGGTCACCGATCAAGCTGACCGTCGTGCTCTTTCCATTCGTGCCGGTGACGGCGATCAGCCTGCCCGTGAGATATCGTGATGCAAGCTCCAGCTCGCCGATCAGCGGGATGCCGCCGGCCTTCGCTTTTTGAAGCGCCTCCAGCGCCACCGGGACACCCGGGCTGATCAACGCCAAGTCCGATCCGCGCAAGGCCCGTTCGTACTGGCCGTCCCCAAAGACTTCGACAGGCGATCCTCCGGCGTCAGTAAACATCCCAGTTAGTTCCGCTTCCGGCTTCTGGTCCGCTACCGAGACGTGAGCTCCCAGGGCATGCAGCAGTCGGAGAGCGGATTGCCCGCTTCGACCGAAACCAATAACCGCCGCCCGCTTGCCTTCTAGATCCAGATCAAGACTGTCGCTCATCGCGCCTCTCATCGCAACTTCAAGGTGCTCAAACTAAACAGCGCCAGCAGAATCGCCAGGATCCATAGACGGACCACCACCTTGGGTTCCTCCCACCCCTTTAACTCAAAATGGTGGTGTATGGGGGCCATGAGGAATACCCGCTTCCCGCGCGACTTGTAAGATGCCACCTGAAAAATAACCGATAAGGCTTCGATTACAAAGACCCCGCCGACCAGGATCAGCAGCAGTTCCTGCTTGCTGATCACCGCCACGGTACCGAGAGCCGCGCCCAGCGGCAGAGACCCTACATCGCCCATGAAGACGGAGGCCGGATAGGTATTGAACCAGAGAAAGCCGAGACTTGCCCCGAAAATGGATCCCGTGAAAATCGCCAACTCGCCGGCACCTTCGATATACGGAATCAGAAGGTACTCGGAAAATATCCGATTGCCGGAGATATAGGCCACGACCGTGTAGGCCATGGATGCGATCACCACAGGGCCAATGGCCAGACCGTCCAAACCATCCGTGAGGTTGACCGCATTCGACGCCCCGACGATCACGAGCAAGGCAAAGGGGATATACAGGAGTCCCAGATCGGGCGTGAAGCTCTTAAAGAAGGGCACGCTGAGTTTGGTGGAATAAGCCGGCAGGTAATACAAAAATCCGCTGATGGCGATGCCAACCGCCGCTTGCCCGCCGAGCTTTTGTAGGAAGCTCAGTCCCTCGTTTTTTCCACGTGAATACTTGAGATAATCGTCCAACAGGCCGACCGCACCGAACCCTCCCAACGCAAACATCGCCAGCCAGACATAGGGACTCGTGAGGTCGGTCCACAGCAACGTCGCCATCATGACCGCGAAGAGAATCAGAATGCCGCCCATCGTCGGCGTTCCGCCCTTCACCTGATGGCGGCGCGGGCCTTCTTCACGGATCTTCTGCCCTATGCCGTAACTTTGCAGTTTCCGAATGAGCGGCGGCGCCAGAACAAAGGCGATCAGAAACGCGGTAATCGCCGCGTAGATGATTCGAAAACTCAGATAGCGAAAGACATTGAAGATCGAAAATTGCGAATGCAGCGGATAGAGTAACAGATAAAGCAACGAGCAACCCCCGAACTGCTCGCCAGCGCCTGCGGCTTCCGTAGCCGCGACGTCTCGGCGGAGCGGCGTTTCTATAGCTTTTCCAACACGTGTTCCATTTTGGCGGCCCGCGAGCCTTTCAAGAGAACGACGTCTCCTTTTCGCAGAATCGCCCGGAGCCGCCCGGCAAGCTCTTTGTGATCCTTCGCGACCACCACATGATCCGCCCTCATTCCGGCCTCAAGAGCCCCGGCGCCAAGCTCGGCTCCCAATCTCCCCATCGTCATCAGATAGTCGGCGCGGGAAGCCAGCACTCGCCCCATCTCGCGATGGACGGCTGCCTCCTGCTCGCCCAGTTCGCGCATCTCGCCAAGGACCGCGAAACCCCGGCCCGCCCCTTTGACCTCCGCCAACCATTCGAGAGCGGCACTGAGACTAGCTGGATTGGCGTTGTAGCAATCATTGAGGATCGTGGCCCCCCGCCAGTGCCGGACCTGCGATCGCATGGCTGCCGGCCGATAGCGGGCCAGTCCGGTTTGAATCCGGGCGACCCCCACGCCGAGCGCCGTACCGGTAGCGACGGCGGCCAGGGCATTCGCGATGTTATGACGTCCGGCTACGTTGAGATGGAGGGTGAAGCCATGTCTGCGTCCGGAGAGCCCCACACACACGGTTGATGATGAAGGATTTTTTGACTGCATTCGCAGCGCTCGTACTGTCGCTCTCCGTGAAAATCCGAACGAGAGGATGGGGCCGTTCGCCCAACTCGAGAGTCGCTCGAAGAATGGATCGTCCGCGTTGAGAATCGCGGTCCCGCCGTCAGGCAGGCTCTTGAGCAATTCGCCCTTTGCCCGCGCAACGGTCTCAATCGTCCCGAGCGTTGCGAGATGGGTCGGTCCGATATTGGTCAGCACACCATGAGTCGGGGCAGCAATCTCGCAGAGCCGACTCATTTCGCCCTGCTCGCTAATCCCCATCTCAATGACCGCAGCCTGATGGCGCTTTGTTAATCGGAACAGGGTCTGCGGAACTCCGATGTGGTTATTGTAATTCCCCGCCGTCACAAGCGTTGTAAAGCGTTCTGCAAGAACTCGGCCGATCATCTCTTTCGTGGTCGTTTTCCCGTTGCTGCCGCTGACCGCCACGACGGGGATCGCGAATCGCCGCCGATGAGCGGCCGCCAACTCCTGAAAAGCCCGCAATGTATCATCCACCTGCACTATCGGAACGCCCTCCAGTACCGATGATCCCTCCCGAACAAGCGCGGCGACGGCTCCTCTTTTCCGGGCATCTGCCACAAAGCGATGACCATCGAATCGCGGCCCTGTCAGCGCCACGAACAGATCTCCTGAGCGGCAGGTTCGGGAATCGGCCCAAACCCGACGGACGGATCTGCGCAGATCTTCCGACCGGCTCGTTCTCATGCGACCCTTCGTAATAATCGCGACCTCTCCAAGCGTAAAAAGCGCCACCTTAGTTGTTCAGAGTTTCGAGCGCTTCCCGCGCCACCACTCGATCGTCGAACGGATATTTGGTCGTGCCGATGACCTGATAGTCTTCGTGCCCTTTGCCCGCGATCAGCACGAGGTCACCGGGATGGGCCTCCCTGACCGCCGTTTCAATCGCTTCCCGCCGGTCGGGTCGAATGAAATAGCGCCCGCGCCCCGCTTCCTTGAGACCGGCCTTGACACCCGGTTCGATCTCCTCGATGATTGCCCGAGGATCTTCGGTTCTGGGATTATCGGACGTCACGACGACCACGTCACTATAGAGGGCTGCCACCCTGCCCATTTTCGGCCGCTTGCCTCGGTCCCGATCGCCCCCGCAGCCGAATACCGTAATAATCCGCCCCGTCCGCACCGCCTGCGCCGTTGAAAGAAGCCGGTAGAGCGCATCATCGGTGTGCGCATAGTCGACGACGACCGTGAAGGGTTGCCCTCGCTCAACCCGTTCGAAACGACCCGGCACATTGACCAATCGCGATATGCCTTGCGCGATAACCGAGAGCGAGATGCCTAACTGCAAGCCCACTCCGATAGCGGCCAGGATGTTGTACACATTGTGCCGACCGACGAGGGATGAGCGGATTTCCATCGAACCCAAAGGAGTCTGCACCAGAAACTGTACCCCTTCCAACGAAATCCGCACATCTTCCGCCCGGATGTCGGCGGCCTGGTCAATTCCATATGTCCAGACAGGCGCGGTGGATGCGGCTGCCACGCCCTTCCCATAGGGATCGTCTGCGTTTACAATCGCGCGGCCATTGGCCGTCAATTCAGTGAACAGCCTCAGCTTCGCCTGAAAGTAATCTTCCATGTCCGTATGAAAATCAAGATGATCCTGAGTCAGGTTCGTGAAGATGGCAACCTCGAATACGCAGCCCACGGTGCGGTCCAGCGCCAAGGCATGAGAAGACACCTCCATAATCACGGCGTCCAGTCCGGTATCCGCCATCTTCTTCAGCAATGCTTGCAATTCCAGTGCCCCAGGCGTCGTATGGCTCGCCGGTATCTGATCATTGCCGATAACGTAACTGACCGTGCCAATCAATCCTGCGCGCTTCCCTGCAGATTCGAGAATGGACTTGCATACATAGGTCGTCGTGGTCTTGCCGTTCGTGCCGGTGACGCCAATCATTTTAAGTCGGGCGGCCGGATAACCATAGAAACGGCTTGCCACGGCCCCCAGGAAGTGTCGGGAGTCGGGCACGTCAATAACAGGCAGTGAGCCGAAAGAAACATGGGCGTCAGCCTGCCCGGACTGCACGACCAATCCCACCGCTCCAGCTGCGGCCGCCTGTTTAAGGTACTGGTGCCCGTCGGATTTTGTGCCTCTGACGGCGATAAACAGCATCCCCGGCTTGACGTGCCGCGAATCATCCGTCAGGCCCATCACTTCTTCATTGAGATTCCCACGCGTGTTGGCTTCATTGAAGGGCTTCATCAGTTCTGAGAGCTTCATCAATCTTGAACGCTCCTCGCCCGAGAGCTCGCAGCTACTGAACTTTGAACGCTCCTTGGCATTACACCCTTCCGTCCCAGGCGCACCATTTCACCTGCCCGCCCCAATCCTGCTACGACAGACTTTTGCGCCACCTCTCTCAGAGGCCCCCTGTCGAGTTCCGCCAAGACGTGCTCTTCCGCCGTATGGTTAGGCTCGTCTTCCCAGAAGCCATACCTCTTTCCCAATGACTTCGAGCGTTTGGAGGTTCCAGGCGCTTGCGCCGCCAGAACTTGCCCGCTGACATCCCTGGGCAGTATCCCGAGATACTGCACCGTTTGCGCCGCGATCCGCTGGAAGACGGGCGCTGCCACCGTGCCTCCCCATTGTTCGGTCTTGGGCTCATCGATCACCACGAGGATCGTCAGTTGAGGATCATCAGCAGGCAGAAACCCGACAAACGATGCGACTGTGCGCGTCTTCGAATATCGCCCCGTGTTCGGATCCAGCTTTTGGGCCGTGCCGGTCTTGCCGGCGACGTCATAGCCTGACAGGGCAGCCAGAGTGCCGGTCCCGCCCGGGAGCACGACTCCTCGCAAGATATCAATCATCACGCGAGACGTGGTCGGAGAAATGGCCCGGCGACGAGCGGCCGGTTCGAATCTCGCCAGCGTCAGCCCGGATGAGGCTTTGATTTCCGAAACAATATAGGGACGCATCACCCATCCCCCGTTGGCAATCGCCGATACCGCCATCGCCAATTGCAGAGCAGTAATCCCAACTTCCTGCCCCATCGAAATAGAAGCCAGCGAACGAGGCCCCCAAGCATGCGGCTGCTTCGTCAATCCTCGAACTTCTCCATGAAGGTCTACGTCGGTTTTCTGCCCGAAGCCGAACGCCGTGACGTACTTCGCGAGCCTGTCCGGACCGAGGCGTTGACCCACCTTAATAATACCGATATTGCTCGACTTATGAAGCACCTCGGCAAACGTCAGCCAGCCGTGCTTGTGATGATCATGGACGACAGTCTTTTCTACCACATACTTGCCGTTTTCGCCGTACACAAGATCGTCCGGCGAAAACAGCTCTTCTTCGAGGGCCGCAGCGGCCGTCACTATTTTGAATGTCGATCCCGGTTCATAGATGTCTGCGATGGCCCGGTTCCTTGAGAGATTCGCATCCGAGCCGGGACGATTGGGATCGAAGGTCGGCCGTACCGCCAAAGCCAGGATAGCGCCCGTTTTCGGCTCGCTCACGATTGCCACGCCGCCGTTCGCCCTGGTCTTCGTAACGGCTTGGTCAAGTTCCTGCTCGGCAATATATTGAATCACTTCATCAATGGTGAGGATGAGATCCTTGCCGGCCGACGGCGCAGCGTAATTCAAGCCCTTGGGAAACACCGCTCCGCCCAGAGCGTCGCGCTCGACTATAAAATGTCCTCGCTCACCGCGGAGCTGGGCATCGTACCGTCGCTCCAACCCCTCCAGGCCTTCGTTGTCGATACTCGCAAAGCCCAGCACGTGAGCGAGCAGTGTGCCATTGGGATAGAAATGCCGCGCCTCAGGAATCAAGCCGATTCCGGGTAGCGATAGCGCCCGCAAGCGCTCCGCTTTGTCAGGAGCTAGGCGTCGCTCAAGCCAAACAAAGTCGCGTCCATTCTTGAGCTTGGCTTCCACCTGCCCCGCGTCGGCGAGAAGCACCCGCGCCAGATGGGAAGCGGTGCGCCGCGTATCGGTGATCACCCGGGGCGCGCCGAAGACCGAAGGAACATCCAAATTCATGGAGAGGATTTTTCCGCTCCGGTCGTAGATCGTTCCCCGGCCCCCCTCGATCGTCAGCACTTTATGGTGCTGGCGCCCGGCTTTCTGTCCGAGATCCGCTGCCTGAATCACTTGCAACTGAAACAAACGCGCCAGGATCACGAAGAAGCCGAGACCCAGCAGAACGCCGGCGGCAATCACTCGCCATCGCTTCTCTCGAGGCTCGAACATGGTTCTCAACACCCCTTCACTGCGTCGCAAAGTGCGCCACCGGCAGCACTCCCTGACTCGGCGGGGGCACCGGTTTGGGACGCGGGCCGACCAACACCACCTGATCATAGCGCGGGCGGATCATGCCGAGCTTGGTCAACGCCACCCGCTCAATCTGTTCCGGGGCGGTGACTCTCGCCAGTTCCAATTCTAAGGCGCGCTGTTCGTGCTGAGCTTGTTTTTTTTCGGCGCGCAGCTGTTCAATCGCATATCCAGTGCGGTAGACGTCGACTTTCTCGCACACAGCAATAAGCGTCAGGGCCCACAGGAATGTGCCGATGAGGAACTTCATGCTGCCTCCTTGCGGGCCAGAACCCGCAACTTCGCGCTTCGCGCTCGTGGATTCGCGGTGCATTCCTCACGAGAGGGCTGGATCGGTCTCTTCGTTAGAATCAGAAATTCCTCGGCCGGGTCGCGGCTGATCTCTCGAAATCCATGCTTGACGATCCGATCTTCGAGTGAATGGAAAGACAGGATGACCAGCCGCCCGCCGGGACGTAGAAAACCGGCGAGCATGCGGATGGAGTCTGCAAGATCCTCAAGCTCATGGTTTACAGCGATCCGGAGGGCTTGAAAGGCCCGCGTAGCATAATGCAGGCGGCCGTGCAGATAGACACGTGGAACGGCGCCGCGAATAACGTCCGCGAGAGCGTGCGTCGTCAGAATCGGGCCGCCTTCGCGCCTGCGAATAATGGCCCGCGCGATTCGCCGTGAATAACGCTCCTCCCCGTACTCGTAGAGAATTCTGGCCAGCTCTGTTTCTGGAAGACGATTGACGAGGTCGGCCGCGGTCGTCGTTTCACGGGGATCCATCCGCATATCCAGAGGACCCTGGGTCTGGAAACTGAAGCCGCGGGCAGCGGCGTCGAGTTGTCGGGACGAGACGCCCAAATCCAGGAGAATTCCATCTAGACTGCAAAGGCCGATCTTCGGCAGGACACTTACGGCTTCCCGGTAGCGCGCGTGAATCAACATCGCCCGCTCTCCATACGGTTGTAACGCGTGCTCAGCGGCTCCAAGTGCTTCGGCGTCGCGATCAAATGCGACCAGGCGGCCGGTCGGTGAGCATGCTTCCAAGATCGCTGTGCTGTGGCCGCCCTCACCGACAGTGCCATCCATGTAGACCGCTCCGGCGCGAGGTTGAAGCCAGGCCAAAACCTCCGTTAGCATCACGGGCCGATGCACGATCCACTCGCTTTCCACTCACTCCCACTTTGACCCACTAGGCTCCTGCAGTATAGGCGGTCTTTGAAAGATGTCAAGATTAAAAAACAGGTTTTACGGACACATAGAAAAAACATTCGGTGGGTCCGTCGCCTGTGGATAACACAGCCTTAATGGGAAATGAGCCCAGCAGGTCTTACGGGAGAAAGGATGACTTACTTAGGGATAGATTTTATAGAGCATGCGCGGGAATGGGATGGTTTCACGGACATGCTCAAGGCCACAAATCCATGCGACCGCGCGCTCGATGCCCATTCCGAATCCTGCGTGGGGAACAGAACCGAACGTTCGCAAATCCAGATACCATTTGAAGGCGTCTTCAGAAAGGCGGTGCTCCTTCAGCCGCGCTTCAAGCTTGTCGCGCTCATGGATCCTCTGCCCGCCCCCGATGATTTCACCATAGCCTTCAGGCGCGAGCACGTCCATGCAGAGCACCAACGCGGGATTCTCGGGATCTTCTTGCATGTAAAAGGCCTTAATAATCTTTGGATAGCGATGGACGATCACCGGCCGGTCGAATTCCTTCGACAGAATCGTTTCCTCATCGCCACCGAAATCATCCCCTGGCTGAATAGGATTGCCGCGCTCTTGAAGCCGCTCCACGGCCTCCTGATAGGTGATCCGCGGGAAGGGCGCGGCAACGGCCTCGAGCTTGCTCACATCGCGCTCCAAGACCTTCAGCTCCTCTTTGCGAAGCTTGAGAACTGAGCCGACGATAACGGTCAAAAACTCTTCGGCCAGCGCGATCATATCCTGAAGTTCGGCGTACGCCACCTCAGGTTCGATCATCCAGAATTCCATCAGATGGCGGCGGGTCTTGGATTTTTCGGCTCGAAATGTCGGCCCGAAGCAATAGACCTTTCCGAAGGCGGCTGCCGTCGCTTCGTTGTACAGTTGCCCGCTTTGTGTCAGGTAAGCCTTCTCGCCGAAATAATCAGTCTCAAACAGCGTGGTCGTCCCTTCGCAGGCATTGGGCGTAAAAATCGGCGTATCGACCAAAACGAATCCGCGGTCGTCGAAGAAATTTCGGCAGGCTCGAATAATTTCGTGCCGAACACGAAGAATCGCGTGTTGCCGATGCGAGCGAAGCCAGAGATGCCGGTTCTCCATAAGAAACCCCGTGCCGTGCTCCTTTGCCTGGATCGGAAACTCCTGCGCCACGAGTTGGACAAGCTGGAGGTCCCGGACATCCAGTTCACACCCGCCCGGAGCCCGGGGGTCTGCCCGTACCTTTCCGGTCACAATAACCGACGATTCTTGCGTCAACTTGTTCGCCTGTGCAAACAACTCCTCCCCCACCGTCGCCTTACTCATGACCGCCTGCATGTCGCCGGTCCCATCGCGCAAGATGAGAAAAGCGATCTTGCCGCCCATCCGTTTGTGGCGTAGCCATCCGCGAATGCTTACCTCTTGCTCCAAATGCTGAGCCAAATCTTCAATATAGACGACCGGCATGGATGAAAGTCTATCGCAGGGCAAAAAGCAGCGCAAGCGACCCTGATGCATGAGAAAAGAGATAATTCCGTACGTTGCACCGGTTGTGATGACCCGCTACAATGCGGCGGCTATGAGAAAGTCCTTGCTTCGCATGGTACGTGTCCTGGCTGGCGTGGTTCTCTTCACCGGTATCGCTTGTAGCCAACGGGAGTCCCATCAAGTCCCTGACTTGTTCTATCTTTACCACACCTATGCGGTCGGCAAAAATCCGACCAACGTCGTCTCGGGAGATATTAATGGGACGGCTGGGGCGGATCTCGTGACGACCAATATCGGCAGCGACTCCTTGAGTATTCTCCTCGGAAACGGCGACGGTAGCTTCCGTGACCCAATGACATTGCGAGTGCCTGAACAACCCCGGGCGGTCATCCTGCATGATCTGAACGGCGATGGACTCCTCGATCTCGCTGTCGCCAACGTCGGAAATAATCGGGTGACGATTTTATTGGGAAATGGACGCGGGCAGTTCATCCAGAACGACGTATATCCGGCTGTCAAATCACCGATTGCGCTGGTCTGTGCGGACTTCAATAAGGATGGGCGCCCGGACCTTGCTGTGGCGCTCAGAAACGACAAACTCATGATCTTGTTGGGTCGCGGCGATGGTTCGTTCGTTCAAAAAGCCCTGTACGAATATGGTGACACGCCCACGGCGGTGGTGGCGGCGGACCTCAATGAAGACGGAATTCTGGATCTCGCGGTCACTCAAGGAGGTCAGATGAGCAGTGCCGTGGCGATCTTTTTGGGCAAAGGCGATGGGACATTCCATCAACCGATTTCTTATAAGACCGGCCATCGACCGTTGGGCGTTTCTATCCTGGACCTGAACGGCGATCGCCATTTGGATATGCTGGTCGTCAACGGCGAGATGGACGACATCACTGTCTTTTTGGGAAAAGGAGACGGCACCTTTACGAAAGGGACAGCCTTCGGGGCAAACGCGGGGCCGATGGCGATGGTCACTGGAGACTTCGACGGTGACGGCAAAACAGACGTCGCTGTAGTCAACAACCTTTCCAGCGATGTCTCGATTGTTCTCGGGAAGGGAGACGGCACCTTCTGGCAACCACCGCGAAGTTACAAGACCGGGTCGGCCCCATTCGCGGTCGCCGCCGTGTCATTCACATCCAAGGATCCAAGACCCGGCCTTGTTACTGCCAACAACCTTGGGAGTACCGTCTCCGTCTTTCTGGCGAAAGATCCTCGCTCCCACCTTGTGCCGGTTCAATAAATCTTCCCGGCTTGACATGGCTTTCCATGTCGCCTTACAGTGGCCACCGGAAAATGATATCGCGGATCCGGGCGGGTGAAATGGTGGATGGGTGCGAGCGGTCATGAAAACTTTTTTATGGTGGTTTTTGACTGGCGCGGCAACCACGCTGGGGGTGTTGATGGTGCAAGGCGGATTTCAAGACCTCATCAGCGGCAACAAGAGTTCCGCCAGTTTTATGCTCACCATTACGGGAGGTGGCTTGCTGGCCGGTTGCATCGCTATGATTTTGAATCGGATCAAATGAAACGGGGGGCCAGAGATGCTGCTGAATGTTGACATCGGCTCCTGGGAATGTCACAGTGCATGCTATGACGTGCTTGAAATGCAAAGGTTTTATGCTCGCCGAACGGCAGTATGCCTTGGACAGCCGTCGCCTTTACGCACGCTGTCTCAACTGTGGATTTTGGCTTGATCTCGCCGACCTTCTGCGGTTCTTTCATCGGGTTTTGCAGGCGGGGGAGAAGGATATGAAGCCAGGAGCTACAATCCCCTCGTGACCTCTAGCCGCAATCTCTTTACCGCTGTCTCTGTCAGTCTCGCTCTCTTTTTTCTCGCAGCCATCGGATTTGCAAATGCTCAAAACGAAGATCCGAAGAAAGGTCCCTCGACCCACAGCATAAAGACCGCGAAGGCCAAGCTCCATAATGCCCACAAACGAAAGCTTCGACGTCACGGCCCTGAAGCCATTCTGCTGAAGGACCTCACGACCGGCCAGATTTTGTTTGAGCAGCATGCGAGAGAGCTCATGCCTCCCGCGAGCCTCACGAAAATCATGTCGGCGATCGTGATTCTCTCGGAAGGCAACCTCGACGATGCGGTGCGGGTCAGCAGCCGGGCAGCGGCTGCGGCGCCCACCAAACTCCACCTGAAAGCGGGACAACTTTTTCCGCTTCGTGGGCTTTTGGAAGGGATGCTCATCCGTTCCGCCAACGATGCCTGCCTCGCGGCTGCCGAGCACATTGCGGGCACGGAGGCGGCGTTTGTCCAAAAGATGAATGCCAAAGCCAAGGAACTGGGGCTCGTGCAAACACAATTTCAGAACGCCTGCGGATTCAATATGGACCGACACTATTCAACCGCGGAGGAACTCGCCAGGCTGACCGAATACGCGATGAGATATGAAACGTTTTCGACGATCGTGAAAGAGCCAATGGTGGTCCTGCGCTCGGTGAACCAATCGAAGGTCTTGGTCGCCCATACCACAAATCATCTTCTGGGCGTTATGGATGGCGTGATTGGGGTAAAAACAGGCTATACCCGAGCCGCGGGACGCTGCCTGATTACTGTCGTGCACCGGGGGGATAAGGAACTTCTCCTCGTGCTCCTCAATTCTCGCCAACGCTGGAGCACGGCACAAGCCCTGCTTGAGGTCGGGCTGCGCAATGAGCTTCCTCCTCTAAACAATTACTGAAACACAGCTCCTTTACTTTTGCACCCGCCCGCGCCGAGGCCGCCATTTCACCCGCCGACCATTTCACCCACCCACCCCAGGCGCGCCAAGACGCGCCCCTTCCCGGGCTAGACAGGGTTAAATTCGACCGTAATATCCCGTCCTGAAAAGACAACAATCAGGGTTCCGCCCTTATAGTTCAGGCGCGTAAAGGTCGTCTGATCATCGGCGGAATCCTCTTTGCCGAGCAATCTCCGTGCGTCATCAACGCTGTCGCCCCGGAGCACCAAGCGGAAAACCCCAGCCGCAAGGTGTGCGAACCGTTGATTGATGAAGATGTAATCGACTTTCCCGTCGGTCAGTCGCACCCCGGCCATTGCATTGCTCAGGGTGCGCTTATCGTAGAGCATGACGAACACATCCTGAATTTCCACCTTCACACCTGGTATCTTGATTTTGATCAACTTCTCTTTGACCTTGTCTTCCGGGTCGCCTAACTTGATCCCAAATAACGAGACGTCGGGAGTATTCACCTTTGAAATGTCGCTGACATCGTTCTCGGTCAGCTCGTAAGATTCGGCGGCAACCCCAGTCGCCGCAACGTATACAACCGTCAGACTCAAGAGGACTATAAAAATTCCCTTATTAAATCTGCCCATGCTCTCCCCCTCTCAGAGATGCGATTATAACCATTGGGATGTTAACCGGCGGATATTAACGAACCATGACTTGAGATGCAAGCAGCCCTATGGCTCCTACGATCGCTGATTATTGCCTCTTTCAGGCAATATTCGTTGGACGGCACTCGCACGCAAAACAAGTTCAGCCAACATCACAAGCCTCTGGAAATAGTCGACCGCGGGCCCCTCCAGGTCAGGCAGTAGCCGATCCAGGTCGGCTCGGCAATCATGCAGAATAGCGGTGCGGCCGGAATCGAGGCCCAGTTCGCCTTCGAGGTAATGGGCGATACAGCCACCGATGACCTCATCGAGCACCCAGAGTTCACCTTTGATCGCCGGGGGGACCGCCGGCAGCGCTTCCTGCTGATGCCTCTTCCAAAGAACGGCCAGTTCGCTCGCCATCGTGCCTAGAGCATACTGATTTCATAGGCGAGAGCGGTGGCCAATGCCACGAGGATCACACCGCAGACGCGATATTCCCAGAACCGCCTTTTGAGCGACCAGTGGAGGAAGGCTTCCCGCCGACCGATTGGAGCCCATGTTAGAAATAGGCCTTTGAGAAGGCCCAGGCCGCCGAGCGCGATCCAAAAAATTCGGAACGGAAAACCAGTCGTTCCCACCACGAGGGCCAAACTCACGATCATCTCCAGTTGGATGAGCACGAAGAGGCGGAAGTCATCCGACATCAAGCGCTCAAGGATCTCCACCGTCCATGCCTGCGCAATGATCAGGCCCATTCCCAACGAAAACCATACGACCCCGACCGTAGTGAAGATCAACGACCTCATGGATAGAGACCGCGGGCGAGGTGCGCCTGGGCGATCTTGTCGATGCCGCTCATCAACGCGGCCATGCGCATGCTCACGTCCCGAGTCTGGGCAAACTCAGACGTGCGCTGAAACGCGGAGCTAATGATGGCGTGCAAGCGATCCCGGATATCCTGTTCGGTCCAAAAGTACTTCTGGACATCCTGCACCCATTCGAAATACGAAACGATCACGCCACCAGAATTTGCCAGAATATCCGGAATGATAAAGATCCCCTGATCCTCGAGAATGCGATCCGCCTCCAGGGTGGTCGGCCCGTTCGCCCCCTCGGCTAGGATGCGGCAGCGGAGCCGAGCCGCGTTGCGAACGGTGATCTGTTCCGACAGCGCTGCGGGGACAAGAACAGTACACGGCAACTGGAGCAGTTCCTCATTGGTCACCGATTCGCCGACCTTGCAGTCGTCGAGCGGCCGAGTCTTGCTGTTATACCGCGAAATCAGGGTGGGGATATCGAGCCCGCCGGAATTGTAGATTCCCCCTTTGGCATCGCTCACCGCAAGCACCTTAGCCCCCGCTTGATGTACGATCCGGGCCGTATGCATCCCCACATTGCCAAATCCCTGAACAACCACCGTCGCCTCTGCCATCTTCAGGTTTAGCCGCTGCAGGGCCTCGCTGATCACATCTACGACGCCGCGGCCCGTAGCGTCTTCTCGGCCGAGACTGCCCCCGATCGCCAAGGGCTTCCCAGTCACTACCCCTGGAACCGCATACCCCACTTGTTGGCTGAAGGTGTCCATCATCCAGGCCATGACTTGGGCGTTGGTGCCGACGTCTGGTGCCGCAATGTCCTCCTCCGGGCCGATCAGCGGAGCGATCTCCGCTGTATAGCGACGCGTAAGCCTCTCCAACTCTGATCGCGACAGCTTTTCCGGCCCCACGCGAATGCCACCCTTGGCCCCTCCATACGGCAGCCCAACTAAGGCGCATTTCCAAGTCATCCACATCGCGAGTGCAGCCACTTCGCCAAGATTGACTTCGGGATGGAAGCGAACTCCGCCTTTCGAAGGTCCGAGCGCCGTATCATGCTGAACCCGATACCCCGCATAGACCTTGACGCTCCCGTCGTCCATGCGGATCGGGACCGACACAATTAAGGCGCGCTGTGGAAGCTTCAAGCGCTCCCGGAGCCGCGGATCCAAGGCTAACCGATCGGCCGCCTCCTCGAACTGCGCGACTGCCAGTCTGAAGGTGGAGGTGTTGAATTCCTCGTAGGGTTGAGCTTGCACGCCGACTCCTACGCCTGCTCAGAGCTTGCGCCGCCCGAGGGGGAGAGGCCCTCGGCCTTCCCCGCAGGCGGTTCCTTCTCCATCAGGATCTGTAGCTTGCCGTATTCTCGCCGCCCGCGGACCGTCGCTTTAATCTGGAAGTTTCCAACATGGAAAAACCAGCCTGCATTGACGCCGCTTCGATAGGGCTGGGTGTCCTTGGTCAACACGATATCCCCGTAAAGAAAAAGCTCGTTCAGGACATCTTTGACCTCACTCCAATCCGCCTCCGCGATTTCGCTCAAAATCGCCACATTCGCCGAGATTAACTGGCATTCATGAGCTTCAATCAAATAGTTCAGCAATCGATAACGAATCAGATCCCGGGCTTCCATTCTTCCCCTCCGTATCTCCTTGTCTAGGACAGATTGCAGCTTTGGAGCGCCGTTCCCATGCGATAAACGCCCATGTCCGTCATCGAGAACGCCTCCTCAAGAGACAGGTCAAAGACTTCCTGGAAGCCCCGCACGACCGCTTCGCGCCCGCCTGTAAGGGTCACCTGTCGGTCCGTCTCCATTGCAACCGACGTCACAGTACACCCGACAAGTCCGCAGGGAAGGACAGCTGAGAATGGCTCCAGCGTGTTGACGACGTTCAACGCAAAACCGTGCCGGGTCACGCCTCGCGAAATTCTGACCCCTACTGCCCCGATCTTATGGTCCTTGACCCACACCCCTGGCGTTCCTAGGCGTCGGGCGCTCTTGATCCCCAGGATCGCAAGGCTTCGGATGAGCGCTTCCTCCAACAGGCGAATGTAGGCTTTCGGGCCAGCACAGTACTGCCGCAGAGCCAGGATCGGATATCCGACAATTTGACCGGGCCCATGGTAGGTAACTGAACCGCCTCGATCGGAAATGCACAGCGCAATGCCGTTGATGCTCTTTCCCTCCCATCCGGTGCCCACATGCTCGGGACGTGTCGTGCGGCCCAGCGTATATATTGGAAAGTGTTCAGTAAGAACCAGCACATCCTCGATCCGATTCGCGACCCGAGCCTCATGAAGCTGGAGTTGGACGTCATGGGCGTCCTGATAGGTGGTTACTCCCAGATTAAGAAGTCGTCCGTGCAAAGATACTGTTATCCGTGTGCTATTTGTTAACCGGACGTCTCATGAGAATATTTTCTTGGGAAGCCTTGCGGACCACTGAGAGTCGTACCATTGGAGACTCCCCATCTTTCAGGAGCGCATGCCATAGATCGGACATGTTATAGATCTGCGTCGCATCGACGGCGGTAATGACGTCGTTGTTCCGAAGGCCTGCTTCGGCGGCAAGGCCGTTGTCTCCAACCTGCAAGACGAGAACTCCCCGCTCCACGTCAAGGTCAAAGGCTGCCACAATACTGGCCGTAATTGTGATCGGCACAAATCCCAATGAGGGACGCAACATGTTCCCGCGGACGATCAAGGACTGGGCGACGGCAAACGCTTCATCAATAGCCACAGCATAGCTGATATTCTGAGCGGCGGGCGCCACGGCGGTATTGATCCCGATGACTCTTCCTGAAAGATCAACGAGCGGGCCTCCGCTGCTACCGGGGTTAAGCGCGGCATCGGTCTGAATCAGGTTGTACAGGGTTTCCCCGGTCGGGGGGAGAATGGCTCGGTCCATCCCGCTCACCACCCCAACGGAAACAGTCGCACCCATTTTGATGGCCAATGGATTGCCGATGGCCACAACAGTTTCACCGATCCTCAGCTTGGATGAGACGCCGAGTTTGGCAGGGATAAGGCCATCGATCTCGACTTTCACTAGTGCCAGGTCGGTCAGAAAATCACGGCCTGCCACACGACCTGGAACGAGCCGACCGTCATGGAGCCCTATTATCAGGCGGGTCGCCCCCATGACCAGGTGGTTGGAAGTGAGGATGTAGCCGGGAGCAATGATGATTCCGGAACCCGAACCCGAGGGGACTGGCTGAAAAGGCGCCACACGGGTTCCGTGGGACATAATACTGACTACCGAAGGGAGTGCCTCCGCCACGGTGTCGGGAACCGAAAGTATTTTCGGGATGGTTTCAGCACTGGCGGGAGATGAAGCCCATACGGCGAGAGCAAGAAGAAAAAGAACACTATCAATGCTCTGGGAGGTCTTCCCCGTTCTCTTGCCTACCCCCATCCATCCTTCTCCCACAACCACATTGTTGCATATTTGCAAAGGAGGGAGAAATAGGAAGCTCGGAACGGCGCGGAAACGTTGTCGAAAGCTTCTTAAAGGAGCGGACGAAGCACTTGCTGAAATTCAGGAGTGCGAAGCTTCATGAGCGCTTTCGCTTCGATTTGGCGGATGCGTTCCCGTGTGACACCGAGCGTGCGCCCAACCTCCTCCAAAGTCATTGCCTCCCCTTGGCCGATTCCGAAGCGAAGACGAATGACCGCTTCTTCGCGGGGGCTCAGCGAGCCCAGGGCCTGGGCCACTTGCTGGGTCATCTCACCTCGGTCCACCTGACTATCTGCCGTCGGGGACACGCGATCGGGGATGAAATCTCCCAGAAGGGCCTCGCCGTCACCGACAGGATACTCAAGAGAGACGACTTCCTGAAACGCTTGCACGGTCTGCCCGACTCGTTCACTGGTGGATTTCACGACGCTGGCCACCTCTTCAAGAGAGGGGGATCGTCCCAACCGCTGAGCCAATTGACGAGTCGCTTTATGAACCCGCTGATAATTCTCCGTCATATGGACCGGGATGCGGATCGTACGGGATTGATCGGCCAATGCACGGGTGATCCCTTGACGAATCCACCAGGTCGCGTACGTGCTAAACTTAAATCCGCGCCGATAATCAAAGCGCTCGGCCGCCTTCATGAGACCGATATTTCCTTCCTGCACGAGGTCCAACAGACTCAGCCCTCTCCCATTGTAATGTTTGGCGAGGTCTACGACCAAGCGGAGATTGGCGAGAACCATTTCAGTCTTCGCTTTCTCAAGCTCCGCCCATCCGCGTCGAAACTCCTCCCACAGAGCATTCAGGGCCCGCACCTTGGGCGCCATTCGTTTGCCGCCACCGGACAGCTCTTTGATCAGATCCTTTACGGCGCGCCTGCCCTTCTCAAGGTCGGTCGCGGAGAGCCCGCTGACCCCGAGCACAGCTTTGAGGTCCGTTTGACAGATCTTCATTGTTTCCGACAGCCGAACCCCTCGCAAAATGGCTAACGCCTGCCGGCTCGCCCGCCGGACAAGCCTGTCCCCCCGTTCAATACGCTTGCCGAGGACGACCTCGCCTTCACGGGTCAGTAGCGCTTTCTTGCCAAAAGTCTGGAAATACATCCATTCCAACTCGCCCGGCTTCTTGGACGCCTGGGGGCGAGCCGGACCTTCTTCTTCAACGGTCGGTTCTTCACTCCGTTCCACGTCTGAAAGAAGCTCGAGGTTCGGACTAAGCTCAGCCTCCTCTTCGACCATCAAATTTCTCTCTACTAATTCATCCATGTGCGACCTCTACGAGAATAGACACACAAATCCTCAGGAAGTTTAATCCTTTTACTTTGCGCTACCCAGTTATAGGGACAGCCGCTCAGCCCTTCAATAGACAAAAACAGTCCTCCCAGGAATCAGTTGTCAAAAAGTCACATTAATGTAACAATTTGAAAACATTACAATTTATCGTATTTACACCCCAAAAGCCTTCCTAGATTAAGATAACCAGCCCCTGGATCATTTCAAGGGCAGGAGAGTTAATGGCGGGATTTGTCGGGACCTATTCGAGTTTTGTTAAGCGGTCCAAATCCTCTTGTCTGCCGATCACCACGAGCACATCGCCCTTTTCGATGACATCGTCAAGCGAAGGAGTCACGTTAAAGACCTCGTCGCTCACCATCCGGCCCTTCACCATGCGGGTGACCTTCTTTTTTATTCCGATAACATTGATCTGGTAGTTTTCCCGGATCTGGGCCTCCCCCAGGCGCAGCCCGGAAAGGTGATCGGGGACCGCGACCTCCTCGACGCTGTAGCCGGGGACGAGCTCTAAGTATTCGAATACGTTGGGGGAGATCAGTCGTTGGGCCAGCCGGGTCGCGGCGTCCCGTTCGGGAAAGATCACTTCAGTAACCCCAAGATTTTGCAAGATCTGGCCATGAAGAGGGGAAACCCCTTTCGCGATGATCTGCTTTACTCCGATCTCTTTGAGAGTCTGAACGATCAGGATACTGGCTTCCAGGTTCTCACCCATACTGACGACCGCGACGTCGACGTTTTGGATACTGATGGCGCGCAACGCCTTGTCATCCGTCGCATCGCACTGAACGGCAAAGGTGGCCAGATCGCTGATCGACTGCACTTTTTCCGGGTCCACGTCGATGGCCAGGACTTCACAGCCTTTGCGGATCAAGGTTTCTGCTACCCCATAACCGAAGCGACCGAGACCTATCACCGCAACCTGCCGTTTCATTCATTCTCCCTCACTATCCGATGACCACGCGTGCCTCTGCATAACGGTAGCGCAACTCCTTATGGGTCCGAACCGCGAACAGGCCCAAGGCCAGAGGCCCCAATCGTCCGATGAACATCGTCACGATGATAATACATTTCCCGAATTCACTAAAGAGCGCCGAAAAGCTCAGCACCCCTCCATTGCCGGTAGACAGCCCGACAGTTCCGGCCGCGGACGCCACCTCAAACAAGATCCTCAGGAATTCTTGACTCTCAGAATAAGAGAGAACCATCGTAAAGCCGGTTACGAGCCCCCAGGCCAGCGCCGCCAGGATAAACGACTTGGCCACAATTTCTTGTGGGATCCGCCGATGGAACATCATAACATCTGCGCGACCTTTAAGCGTGCCCCAGATGGACGCCACAATAATTCCAAAGGTGGTCGTCTTAATACCTCCGGCCGTACTGCCAGGCGATCCCCCGACCACCATGAGCAGGATCAGCAGATAGAGCGCCGGCTTACCCATGAGGCTGAGGTCGACGGTGTTGAAGCCCGCTGTCCTCGCCGAGACGGAGTGGAAATACGCCACCATGATCTGTTCTCCCGGAGGGAGCGCTCCCAAGGTCCTATGGTTATGAATCTCGAATCCCCAGATGCCTGCCGTGCCTCCCACGATGAGGAGTCCCGTCACGAGAAACGCCAGCTTGGTGTGGGTCGAGAATCGGACGCGCTCCCCATGGAAATTGTCCAGGATGTCCCTGAAGACCAGAAAGCCAATGCCGCCCAGGATGATCAGAAGCGAAATCGTGAGGTTGACCAGCAGATCACTTCGATAAGGGATCAGGTTCTCCGAAAACAGCGAGAACCCAGCATTGTTGAAAGCCGAGACGGCATGAAAGATGCCCAAGTAAATGGCGCGC